>Ga0209986_10003126_pt1 | contig 14681 bp, 9 predicted proteins | sample BlataG_FD_183168 | JGI IMG/M metagenome (GOLD analysis project Ga0209986, IMG submission 183168) | Deep subsurface microbial communities from Black Sea to uncover new lineages of life (NeLLi) - Black_00105 metaG (SPAdes) (version 2) | ecosystem: Environmental > Aquatic > Marine > Oceanic >...
CGACGATAACCAGTTGTTTTCCACCTGATCTTTCATCTACCCAGTTTTCCTGGAGCGTGACGCCCGGGATAATGTCGACATACTTGACTCCTCCACCAGCTGCTGCAACAATAGGTATTGAATATGGATCCCATTCGAAAAGCATATCGTCCTGTTCTACGTTAGCGCTCTTTTTAGGATAGATTATTGCGCCGATTGGGATATTGTAGGTCATTTTTCTGCCGTGTTTAGGTTTTACGATCAGCCGACCTTTATCGTTCAGGCTCACCACATTGCCATCTGGCTTTTCCACACCAGTCAAATTCTCGAAATTGACAACTCCGGAGATGTCGGAGTTTCTTGAAGTGGTCTCAGCAATCCTCAATGCGACACCGCCACCATGGAAGGTTCTCAGCGTCAGCTGGGTGCCTGGTTCACCAATTGATTGTGCGGCGATGACGCCGACTGCTTCACCTATTTCAACCATTTTACCGGTTGCCAGATTTCTGCCGTAACACTTTGCGCACGAGCCAATTGTCGCTTCACAAGTTAGGATTGATCTTACCTTGACTTTCTCGATACCGCTTTTCTCGATTTTCATTGCCTGGTCGTTTTGTATTTCATTACCGCCTTTGATGATCACGTCATCAGTGACCGGGTCGATGACATCGACGAGGGCGACGCGACCGGCAATTCGTTCACTTAGCGGCTCAACGATTTTTTCGCCTTCTTTAAGGGCACTTATTTCTTGACCCATGATCGTACCGCAGTCTTTCATAGTAATGATAACGTTCTGGGCAACGTCAACAAGTCGACGCGTTAAATAACCAGCATCCGCGGTCTTTAAGGCCGTATCAGCCAACCCTTTGCGTGCACCGTGGGTTGAGATGAAGTATTCAAGAACTGAAAGCCCTTCTTTACAAGATGACTTGATCGGGGTCTCAATGATTTGTACGGATGTGACCTTACGTTGCGGTTTTGACATCAAACCTCTCAAACCACAGATCTGGCAAGCTTGGTTACGCGAACCACGTGATCCAGAATTCACCATCATAAACAAGGGGTTGAATCCATCTCGACTTTTTTCAAGGTTTTCCAAGAGATTTTCTTCGATATCCATAGCAACACGCGTCCAGGTGTCGATTATCTTGTTGTACCGCTCAGTTTCTGAGATGAGGCCATTTTTGTGGGCGCGGTTTATTTCCATGACTTCTTTTGTACCTTTTTGCCAGATTTTTTCCTTAATTCGTGGGCTGATCATATCATCAATACCTATTGTAAGTCCTGATTTTGTAGCGTACTCAAACCCCGCCTTTTTCATACTGTCTAGTAATTCAATAGCTTTTTCCGTACCGAATTTCTCAAGACACTCATCAACAATGTCTTCGAGTACCCTTTTGTTCATTGTTTGATTCCGGAACTGCACTTCTTCAGGGAGTAGGTTATTGAAGATAACACGTCCTGCTGTTGTGTCGATTATTTTGTTTTTAGATTCATACTTTACTGGATCATGGAGGGTAATAGTAAGATTGGTGAGTGCTATTTCTATTTCATCCGCCGATGAGAATAACCGTATCTTTTGATCTTTGTGCTTTTTATCTTTTGTCAGGTAGTAGAGTCCAACGACAATGTCCTTAGTCGGTGCCATGAGGGCTCGACCATCTGCGGGTGAACGTATATTGTGAATGGAAAGCAAGAGCATATATGATTCCAGTATCGCTTCAGGAGATAATGGTACGTGCAAGCTCATCGTATCACCATCAAAATCTGCGTTGAATGGGTGGCAGACCATGGGGTGTATGGCAATGGCTCTTCCTTCCCTCAATACTGGTAAGAATGCCTGAAGGGACACTCGGTGCAATGTAGGTGCACGGTTCAGTATGACGGGTCGGTCGCTGATTATTTCGTCGAGTATTTCATAGACCTCGGTAGACTTTGCTCTCACTAAACGTCTGGCACTTCTCTCGGAATCAACAACACCGCGTTCTTCAAGTTTCCGGACGATCATTGGTTTGAACAGTTCCAAAGCCATTTCCTTTGGTATCCCGCACTCGTATAATTTCAAGGATGGATCCACAACGATTACGGAACGGCCTGAATAATCAACCCTTTTGCCAAGAAGGTTTCTTCTGAATCTGCCTTGTTTTCCTTTGAGCGCATCAGCAAGTGATTTGAGTGGTCTATTTCCTCTGCCTTTGATAGGTCTGGCGCGTCTTGAGTTATCAAGGAGAGCGTCAATTGAGTCTTGCAGCATCCTTTTCTCGTTACGCACAATGACTTCGGGTGTCTTTATGCCCGAGGTTATTGATTTCACACGGTTGTTACGAGTGATCACGCGCTTATACAGATCATTCAAATCAGAGGTTGCATATCTTCCACCTTCAAGGGCAACGAGGGGTCGGAGGTCCGGTGGGATTACTGGTAGTTTTGTAAGAACCATCCACTCAGGTCGGTTCCCTGACAGCCTGAATGCCTCAACCAATTTCAATTTCTTGAGAAGCTGGAAACGTCGTGCCTTCAGGGTTTCCTTTTCCAACCGGATTCTTAGATCCGACGATAAATTTTCGAGGTCGATTTCTTTGAGCAAATCATATATGGGTTGGCCACCCATATCTGCTTTGAACCCCTCATATTTCTCTTTGGCGTCGCAATATTCTTCCTCAACCAATACTTCACCTTTCCGGTATGGTGAATCCCCTGATTCCAGCACGATATATGCCTCATAGTTTAGAATCGCCTCGAGTTGGTTTATCGAGTGGTCTAAGAGTAAGCCGATCTTACTCGGTGGAATCTTATAGTAGAAAACATGAGCCACTGGTACTGCTAAATCGATGTGGGCCATTCGATTTCTTCTGACTGAAGCTGCAGCAACCTCGACACCGCATCGGTCGCATATCGTGCCGCGGTATTTGGCTTTCTTATATTTACCACAGGAACACTCAAAGTCTTTTACTGGTCCGAAAATCCGTTCACAAAATAAACCATCTTTTTCAGGACGTTGTGTTCGATAGTTTATCGTATCCGCCCGGGTTACTTCGCCTCGAGACCATGACTGTATTGTTTCCGGTGAGGCAAGGCTAATTTTTACCCCACTATATTCCGAAAGACCAGTGCTTTCAAAGGTTCTACTCCTCATCAGTAACCTCCTTCCTCTCAAGAGTTACATTGAAACAGAGTCCCTGAAGTTCCTTAAGGAGAACATTAAACGATGCAGGGGCATGTGGTTTTGGTGGGTTTTTCCCGCGGATCAGAGCTTCGTACATAGCTGCTCGGCCTTCAACATCATCAGATTTGACAGTCAACATCTCTTGAAGTGTGTATGCTGCGCCATAGGCTTCTAATGCCCAAACTTCCATTTCTCCTAGACGCTGACCGCCAAATTGAGCTTTACCACCAAGCGGTTGTTGGGTGATGAGTGAGTAAGGTCCGGTGGATCGAGCGTGTATTTTTTCGTCGACCATATGTATTAATTTTAGCATATACATAAATCCAACGGTAATCTTTGAATCAAAAGCCAAGCCTGTTCTTCCATCGCGTAATTCAATCTGGCCGTCTTCCGGCAGATTTGCTTCCCGCAGCTTTTCTTTGATTTCATCAATTGTTGCGCCGTCAAAAACTGGTGAAACTGCACGGAACTTCAATTTTTCCGCTGCCCAGCCAAGATGCGTTTCCAGGACCTGGCCAACATTCATTCGCGAAGGTACACCGAGTGGGTTTAGGACTATGTCAACTGGCGTGCCATCAGGTAAGAACGGCATGTTTTCTTCAGGCATTACTTTTGCTACGACACCTTTATTACCGTGCCGTCCAGCCATTTTGTCACCAACTGAAATTCTCCTTTTCTGAGCAATAAATATCTTTACTATCTTGAGTACACCGTGTGGTAATTCATCACCTCTCAGCAACTTATCTTCTTCAATTTTTTTGTCCGCGACGATCTGTTGGAGCTTTTCCTCGCCTTCAATGACGATTTGTTCGACCTCGCCATTCAGCTTCACGTTTCTGACACACTTCTCATCCGCAGTAATTTTCATAGCCTGCAATCCATCAAAGAATTCATCCTCAAAAGTGTTTCCTTTTTTTAGTAATATTTTACCTTTCTCATTCCTTATCGAAGAGGCTGTGGTATGTCCAGAGAGCACGTGTTTTAGCAGTTTGTTACGAACTGTCAAAGTTTCCTCATATAGTACTGAAAATTCTTCTTGAATTCTGAGTTTACGTTCTTCTTCAACGAGTTTCGCTAAGGGGTCGGTTGTCCGTCGAGTGAGGATTTTGCGGTCGATTATAACCCCTTCTACGCCCGGTTCTACTCGTAACGCAGTATCCCTTACGTTTATTGCTTTTTCAGCGAAGACAGCACGCATCAGTTTTTCTTCTGGAGTTAGTTCAGTCTCGCCTTTGGGCGTGATTTTACCAACCAAGATGTCGTCGGGACCAACATGTGCACCTATGCGTACTATACCATACTCGTCTAGATCCTTGAGAAGAAAATCGCTGATTCCGGGGATGTCTCTTGTCACTTCTTCAGGCCCGAGTTTTGTTTCTCTGATCTCACAGTCGAATTCCAATATGTGAATTGAAGTAAACGTATCTTCTTTTAGTAATCGTTCAGAGAGGATTATGGCATCTTCGAAATTAAAACCCAAGAATGGCATGAAGGCGATGAGCACGTTTTTCCCGAGTGCGAGAACACCCTCTTTTGTTGCATAACCATCAGCCAGCACATCTTCCTTTCTGACCTTCTGGTTCATTTTCACGAGCGGTTTCTGGTGGATGCAAGTATTTTGGTTGGACCTCATGAACTTTGACAGCGGGTAGCGTTTTTTCACCCCTTGGTTCGTCTCTACGACTATTTTTCGGGCATCTACGTAAGAGACTTTTCCTTCTTCTTCAGCCAAGAGGAGCGTACCCGAGTTTTTGGCGATGCGGTCTTCCATCCCGGTTCCGACAAGGGGTAAATCAGGTTCGAGCAGAGGTACAGCCTGACGCTGCATATTAGAACCCATGAGGGCACGGTCTGCATCATTATGCTCGAGAAAAGGAATAATTGTGGCGGTGGGGCTAAATACCTGTTCCGGAGAGACGTCCATCAATGCAACTTCTTCCCGAGGAACCATTGGGAAATCGTCTTTTCTCCGGCAGAGCACGCGTTCGTTCAGAATCTTACCGTTTTTATCGACTGGTGTATTTGCCTGGGCAATAGTATATTTATCTTCTTCATCGGCTCGTAGATAGACTACTTCATCTTTGACCCGGCTGTTCTTCACCACCCAGTAGGGGGCTAAAACAAAACCGTGCTTGTCGATTTTCGCGAAACTAGCGAGACTTGATATCAAGCCGATGTTCGGTCCTTCAGGTGTTTCAATAGGGCAGATCCTTGAATAATGTGAGTAATGGACATCACGGACCTCAAAACCGGCAGTTTGGCGCTTTAGGCCTCCTGCACCCAATGATGAAATACGACGTTTGTGGGTCATTTCTGAAATTGGGTTTGTCTGTTCCATGAATTGTGACAGTTGCGATGTCGTAAAGAACTTGTTTATGATATTGGAAACAAGACGCGGGTTTATGAGATCTTGGGGTGAGAGGCCTGATTCGTCCATCAATGACGCGCGTTCTTTTATATTCTGAATCAGTTGTGATATCGCCAACCGAAATTGAGCACCTAAAAGTTCACCAACCCTGCGTATTCGGCGGTTCCCAAGATGATCAATATCGTCAGCAGAGAATTCTTTGTTAGCGAAACGGAACAGTGCGCGAAATACTTGAAAGAGATCATCGGTTGTCAGATAAGTCTTTGTTGAACGTTCGCTAATACCCAGTTTCATATTCAGCTTGAATCGTCCGACTTCAGCCAGGTCGAAATGGTTTTGATCAAACAATATGTTTTTAATATAAGCAACCGCAATATCAAGGGTTGGTGGCGCCATGGAACGAAGTAATGTGTATATCTTTTTGGCTGCCTCTTCCTTTGAAGATGTACGGTCTTTCTTGAAAGTATTTGTTAAAATTGTAACACCGGGTTCGCGCGAATCGATAATGGTCACCCGCTTGATACGTTTGTGCGCCAATAGTTCAATGGTCGGTTCATCAAAAAGTTCTCCAGCTGGGACAAGGAGGCTTTCGCCTTCAGATATGCTCTCGCCACAAAAATAATTGAGCGCACGTTTGAGCTCTACCTGCTTTGTTGGATAGAACAACCGAATGATATCTTCGTTCTTCTCATAACCCAGACTGCGGATGAACATTGTTCCGATTAGTTTTCTGCGTCGGTCCAATATCACGTGGAATGTATTTAACCGATCGACCAGGAATTCAACCCATTGCCCACGGTAAGGTATGATCATTGCTTTAACGGTATTTTCCTCTTCGCTAAAATAGACCCCAGGCGACCGGTGGATTTGGCTGACGACAACTCTCTCCACTCCGTTGATTATGAAAGTTGCTCGGTGAGTCATGAGCGGAAGATCGCAAAGGTATATCTCCTGTTCGACTATGTCGTGCATTTTGTGCAACTCATCATTTTTATCTTCACGTTTGACTAACCGAAACCTCACCTTAAGTGGAACGCCATAGGTCGCACCTTTATCAATTGCTTCATTGACTGAGTACTTAGCCGTTCCAAAACGGTGCGAATCATAAACGAGCTCATACCGATTGTGAATATCAGAAACCGGAAACAGCTCGGAGAAAACCTTTTCAAGGGTTTTGTTTATGAATTGACGGTAGGACTCGAGCTGGACTTCAAGCAAATGAGGCATCTTGAAAGTCGCTTTTCTCTTTGAGAAATTAATAATGTTTCTCATAACTTTATATTTCTATCCCCTGTAATATAGGAAATTACGATGATATCTTTTGTAAACTGTAGTTTGCACATTGCTCAAAGACTTACAATATTACAGTTTACAGCAATATGTATTCTCTTCACCAAGTTATTGACCAGTTGATTCTTATGCTTTGTTAAGGATCAGGGTTTTGTTCACTTGAGCTCAATAGTTGCTCCGACCTCTTCGAGCTTACTCTTCATGTTCTGTGCTTCTTCTTTAGGAACACTTTCCTTTACATCTATAGGCAGATTGTCAATCATGTTCTTTGCCTCTTTGAGCCCAAGGCCAGTAAGTTCTCTCAGCACTTTCAAAACCTGGATCTTTTTGTCACCGCAAGAAGTCATTAATACGGTGAACTCATCTTTCTCTTCGGCTTTTCCTGTTGCGGCATCGCCACCTGCTTGGGCAACAACCTGAACCGGTGCCGCGGCAGTGACGCCGAACTTATCTTGAAGTACTTTCACGAGTTCAGATAATTCAATTACTGTTAACTTACCGATTTCATCAACTAAAGTCTCAACACTTTTCTTGGCTTTTGTCGTCATTTTACCTCCTTGAATATATCAAATACCAATTATGGAGTGCAACGAGTCTTCTCGTTGCATGCAATGTCAGGAGACATTGCACTCCCATTCCACTTTTTTTCTTTTTTTGCATTATAGCAAGTCCTATCTTAAACGTATCATCTTATCATCACAAATTTTTTAATTGTCTCATCACCTTTATCAGTTTCAAGATGCAAGAAGTAGACACCATTAGCAAGATAATTGTTTCTCGAATCTTTTCTCAAATCAATCCTAAACGCCTTACCTGCAACCAACTTTACTTTCTTTTGATTCACGATTCGACCACAACAATCATAGATCTTTAAAGTCATCAGATTAACCCCTTGCGGAATTGAAACTTCCAGATCACAAACATTAGAAAATATGGTCTGGGGCAAACCAAAAGGTTCCATCCCATCAATATCCCACATAGGCGCATAAATTTCTACACTATCAGAAGGTTCTGATTCATTGTTCAGGGTATCATAGGCGGTTACCTTATATCGATATGTCCGGCCACCATGAACAGTTGCGTCATAATGAGTAGTATCGGTGGGACTATTCTTTTCCGCAATCTTTATCCAATCACTCCAAGAAGGTGGTATAGTATAACTACCCTGTCGTCGAAAAACCCGATAGCCCTCAAGGTCCGGCTCAGTATTTTTGTGCCAGTAGAGACGCACCCTATGGTTTTCAAGAGTTGCTGATAATCCAGTGGGCGCTGCAGGTATGCTGTCTTGAATGCGGTGGTGGAGAAGAATTTGATTTAAGGCAAATTGATGCCCATAGTTGTACGAATTCCAGCCACTACGGAAATCAAAGATTGTCCAGCAGTTTGTCGGTGAGCCTGGCGGGTTATAATCGTCAAATACAGTCCAGATTGTATCGAAGTCTACTGTCAAAGTATCAGCTAAGGCAGTATCAGGAAATCCAGGATAGGGATAGGAAAGATATGGAATTTCATTGTGAGAATCATAAATATCCCACATAGCACCAGCCACTGCACCTTCGCACCAGGGACCGCCTTGGAAAAATTCGGGTGGAAAATCACTGGCAATCCAGGGATTTTCAATGTTACGCCATAGATAAACCGAATCACCACCTATTCCGGCACCCGTATTTACGATTAAAGTATCTGTGCTTGAACCAACCTTTGCCCTACAAGAAAAGAGATATGACCATCCTTCTCCATAACCAATACCTGGCCTATTTGGATAACTGTATGGCCACTTATGCATGCCAGAACATGTAGGTGGTCCTTCTGCGTAGTATTTCATTAAATAGTGTCCATATTCTTCAAGCAGAATGTCATCATCCCACTCATCGGTGCCACCTGCACTATCAGATTCTCCGCAAACCCAAATGGAATCATCGTGTGTAGTATATAACATATTCATACAAGTTATTGTATCATATCCTGGTTCCCACATTATCCGCAGTGGGGAAGTCGGCGGTGGGCTGGTAAATGTTTGGGCGTGGAGATAAGTCTCATAGATATTGATGCATCCACTCTGAGGTTGACTGGCTTGGGGAAATGTATCGGTCCAGATTACTCCCAAAGTACAAGGAATACCATTTGCATAAAAATCATGATAAGTTGGAACCCCGAGCTCTCGCATTATAAAAAGTGTTTGATCATCAGTATCCTTCCAATAATCTGGTTGAGTAATATTGGGATCCGACACATTTATCTTCGGAGAAGACGGCACTGGACCACTTGGGTATATAATTGGATACGCTTTACACCCGGTAGCACCTTGTGGGATGTCAAATGTTATACAAAAATAACCGGAATCATCAGTAACGTGATAATCTGTTAGCACTCGATAATAAACACTGTTATACATATAGGTCATTAAAAGACGAGCCTTACCGTTTTTTATCGGTCTTTTCACCGCAGTTGCTAACAATCCCTGGTCTTTGTTGTAATTATGGTCTTTGAACCACCACTGCCCGTAAAAGTCTTTATCAAACCTATCAGGATAATAATTATTACCACGATTATGACTATTATCACGAAAAAAGTTAAGCTTGTGCTTATCAACCTCCTTCATAATTTTTTCACGCTCTTGTATAATCCACGCCTCACGTTTTCCCGCATGCAAAGTCTCAAACCAACCATCTTTTAAATAATACTCAAATATTTCCTCTTCAAGCCAACGCTGATTCTGCTCATCCCATCTCGGTAATCCTTTTGGAACTCCAACTCGATACTGGTCGGAATGAAGGAGCAATGCTTCTGAATCAGACAAAGCAGGTTCAAATTGCTTCATCATTTTGATAATTCTACGATTTTCCTCAACTGGTGCTGGGTTTTGAGAAGGCGAACAGGTAAATGAACCATCCACAGGGTCATAGCGATATTCCACCGGTAAAGCCTTCTCATACTCGTCTTTGGTCCCATACTGACCAGTTAGGGGATCAAGAAGATAAAATGTATGACCTAGTCCAGGACCTGCTTTCACTGCTTTAAGACGAATTTCAGCTCCAACTGTAACCCACATTGATGGTTTTGTAATTCTGTACTTACCAACAAACTCTTGCCATTCACCAGGATTTAGCACAGGAATAAATATTTCATTGTTGCTTAACAATTTTACTGCAGCTTTCGGCCTGGCGCCAAAAGATACGACATAGCCTTCTGCTATTGCCTCTTCGGGCATGTGTTGCAAATCATTTTGAGATTTGAGCCGTACCCTGAAGACTACCTCAAAAACCTCCCCGACTTTTGGGTAGTTACCATTAATGTAAAGCTCATACTCAACATCGCCCGTTAGTATCCGTGTATCTGGAGTTGCATGAATAACTCCTATTACTACCACCATCAGCAGCCCTATTGCTGCTATTTTGTTTATCTTCATGCTTTTCATCTTTGCCTCCTTTTCTTTACGCATTACAAACTGTTTGCAAGGCATTGTGATTGCTAAGTTCATAAAATAGAAAGTAATTTATAGGAGATTCTGCCCACACGGGTAGAACCACCATTAGAAATCTATCATTACAGTAATTAAATTTTACACCAAAACTAAAATAAATAAGTGATTTCAAAATTCTATTCAATTTTGCAATTTGAAATTTATAGTTTAAAATTTTCATTTTATATCAGCCTTGCCCGAATGCCTACCTCAGCCGTCTTTACAGGTTTTACAGTGTATGACCATAATAGTCCATTATCCTTATTATACAGATGATCCTGGTATCTCCATGTTCCTATAAATGTCGTCGTAATCCTTTCCTTAGGAGAAGAATTATCACTACTAATATAATCAATATCAAAGGTATTATTATCACGAAAAAAGTTAAGCTTGTGCTTATCAACCTCCTTCATAATTTTTTCACGCTCTTGTATAATCCACGCCTCACGCCTTCCTTCTTGCAAAGCCTCAAACCAACCATCATTTAAGTAATACTTAAATATTTCTTCTTCAATCCAGCGTTGTTTCTCTTCATCCCATATCGGCAATCCTTTTGGCACACCCACCCGATACTGGTCTGAGTGAAGAAGCAATGCCAGAGAATCACTAAGCCTGGGTTCCAACTCTTTTATCATCTTAATAATTCTACGATTCTCCTCAACTGGTGCTGGGTTTTGAGAAGGCGAACAGGTAAATGAACCATCCACAGGGTCATAGCGATATTCCACCGGCAACTTTCCCTCATACTCCTCCTTGGTCCCATACTGCCCAGTCTCAGGGTTGATGAGGTAAAGAGGTATGCCGGCTTTACCAGCTACATCACCACGAATTTTACCTTGATATACTAATTCCACACTTCCTGTAATTTGAATCCAATTCCAGGATTTCAAAATGCGACAATGAACACGGAATTCCTTGGTTTCTCCAATCTCCAATCCTGAGAAAAAGAACTTATCTTGCCCTATAATCTCTAATGCTTCAGCAGGACCCCGAATCACTGCAGCATAATTATGGGTAAGATAGCTTTTCCTTTCTGCCCAATCCGCTGTTGCTTTTACTGTTATCCTATACACTACCTCAAATATTTCCCCAATTTTAGGGTTATCCCCTACTATATACATTTCTTCGTCGATGTACCTTTGTAGGGTTAACTCCGGTTGTGAGGCTGTCCCAAATCTCACAACCACTACCATAAACAGCCACACCACCAATGTCTTTATTTTTACGCTTCTCATTTTTGCCTCCTTTGTTTACGCATTGCAAACCACTTGTAAGGCATTGTAATTCCTAACTTCATAAAATAGATTAAAGCAATTAAATAAATCGCAACTCAGTTTCATATTAAATCTTACACCTGAATTAAAATATGTCAATAACTTCCTTGAAATTTTCATTTTAAACCCATTGGCCTATAAATGTCGTCATAATTTTCTCTTTAGAAAAATTATTACTGCGGCTATAATTACTATCAATGGAATCACCACGAAAAAAGTTTATCCTACCTTTCTTTTCTTTCATCTCTCCTACCACTTTCTCTACTACGTCCCATTTGGGAAGCCCCTGCTCTCTTATCAGCTTTCTTGCCTTTGTCAAAATTGGCACTGACTCTTCTTTCTTGGCAATGCCATAGCGCACGAACATCGGCTCAAGGACTTTATGACCTTTCATTCGTTTTCTTTGTCTTTTACCGCATTTAATGTATATAATAACTTTCTTAGAATACCTTCTATCACATTTACGAAATTACCAAGTATATTTAGTGAGCCAACAACTTGGCTATATAGTGTTTCTTTTGAAGGTATTTTTGAAAAAGCAATTACTTCTTCGGTAGTGAAGAAATCGCCTTCGATAAAACTGCCCTTTACTCTCAACTTTTCATGGCTTGTTATTATTTTTGCAAGGACGATTGGATCCTCAAAAGCTATGGCTATACCGGTTGGTCCGTTGAAAAGCTGTTTTATCGTGGTTTCGTCGAATCCCAGATTCTTCATAGCCAAAAATCCAATTGTATTCTTCAAGACAAGGTAACCGCCCTGGTTTTTTTTCAACTCTCGACGTAGTTTCTCCAGGCTTTTAACGGTTAAACCAGTGAAGTCAGTGAAGTAGAATGCTTTTCCTGTTTTCAGATGCTCGGTTGTCTTTGTTAGATACTCCGTGTTTTTTTGCGATGCCATTATAGACCCCCCTTCCGTACTTCATCCAGGACATTTTTTGCATCAAGTGTGATACCTGGTCCTATCGTTGATGAGATAGTCATAGATTCTATGAACTGTCCTTTTACACTCGTTGGTTTTGCCGCGAGCAGGTCTTCCAAAAATGTTATGACATTCTCATGCAGTTTATCCACATCAAAGGAAACCCGCCCAACTGCGATGTGGAGACATCCGGTTTTATCAGTTTTGAATTCCACTTTCCCCTTTTTTAGAGCCTGTACTTGATCAGCAACTTCGAAAGTGACGGTACCGACTTTTGGCGAGGGCATGAGACCTCTTGGTCCGAGGATTTTTCCCAGTTTGCCGACGTCTGACATGACGTCAGGCGTCGCAATAATCACATCAACATCAGCCCAACCGCCTTTTATTTTATCAATATACTCATCAAAACCAACATAGTCAGCCCCTGCGTCCTGAGCCTCTTTTTCCTTATCACCTTTGGTCAAAACGAGGACCTTTTTCTTTTTTCCGGTTCCATGCGGCAGATTCGAAATACCTCTAATCAATTGGTCAGTCTTTTTCGGGTCTATATTGAGCTTCAGAGCTATGTCGACGGATTCATCGTATTTGGCTTTGGCTATTTGTTTTACTTTTTCGATCGCTTCGCGCAACGTATATTTCTTAGCTTCGATATTTTTTATGCTTTCTCGATAACGTTTCGAACGCTTCATTAATCCTCCACCATAATCCCCATGCTCCTTGCCGTACCTTCGATTATTTTCATTGCTTGCTCAATCGTGTTGCTGTTAAGGTCCTTGAACTTACGCTCGGCAATGTCCTTAACCTGTGCTTTTGTGACTGTTCCAACCTTATCCTGATTCGGCACGGGTGAACCTTTTGCAATACCGGCAGCCTGTTTTAGTAAGATGGCAGCAGGTGGACTCTTCAAAATATACGTAAAGGTTCGATCGCCATATATCGTAATCACCGCTGGTACAATCAAACCAGAAAGATTTTTCGTATCAGAATTGAAAGCCTTACAAAATTCCATTATATTAACACCATGTTGCCCAAGAGCTGGGCCAACTGGCGGCGCTGGTGTCGCACTGCCTGCAGGAATCTGTAGCTTTACGGTTGCAATAACTTTCTTTGCCATATATATTTCCTCACATAGTTTTCAATTGAAGGAACCCCAATTCAATTGGCGTGGCTCGACCAAATATAATAATTAATACTTTGACTTTTTCGCGTTCCGGGTAAACGTCTTCGATCATGCCGATGAAGTCGGCAAACGGTCCATCTATGACGGTTACCTTTTCGCCTTTAGCAAAGGGGATTTTCGTAACCACCTTTTCTTTTGATTCTTCAACTTGGGCGAGAAGAGCATCTATTTCGTCTTTGACAAGGGGTATTGGTTTAGTCTTGGAACCAAGGAAATGAGTCACACCAGAGATCGAGTTTACCAAGCGCAGGTTCTCATCATTGCCTTCCATCTCAATAACTATATAGCCAGGATACAGGCGCCTTTCCTCTATTACCCGCTTTCCTTTCCTGATCTTCACGAGGTTTTCAACCGGTATCACGATTTTACCAAAGGATTTATCTACCCCTTTTTCATGTATTGTTTTCTCCAATATCCTCTTGACTTTCTGCTCGTGCCCGGTAAGCGTATGGACGACAAACCACTGCACTGAGTTTTCTTTAGCGTGTTTCATAGTCTATTTTACTATTAAAGCGAGTACCTTTGAGAAAATAAGATCAAAGATATAGATGATAACCGCGACAATAGCTGATATGATAATGACAACGATCGTTGAGTTTATCAATTCGCTGCGTGTAGGCCACGTAACCTTGCGCATTTCAATGTAGATCTTTTTTAAATAATCCAATGTTTTTTTAATCACAGTTAGACTCTTCACACCAGGCCTGGAGGGATTTGAACCCCCAACCCTCCGGTTTGGAGCCGGATGCTCTACCGTTAGAGCTACAGGCCTATTTTACCTCCTTATGCAAGGTATGCTTGCGACAAGAACGGCAATACTTTTTTACTTCCAGACGCTTTTGTTTCTTTTTGTTCTTCGTGGTCGTGTAATTCCGGGCTTTGCATTTCTTGCAAGCTAACGTGATAATCACTCTCATTATTCTAATATTTTGGTTACGACGCCAGCGCCGACCGTTCGGCTGCCTTCGCGGATTGCAAAACGCAGACCCTGCTCAACCGCTATCGGCGTAATTAATTCAACCTCTAAATTAGCATTGTCA
>Ga0209986_10003127_pt1 | contig 14679 bp, 16 predicted proteins | sample BlataG_FD_183168 | JGI IMG/M metagenome (GOLD analysis project Ga0209986, IMG submission 183168) | Deep subsurface microbial communities from Black Sea to uncover new lineages of life (NeLLi) - Black_00105 metaG (SPAdes) (version 2) | ecosystem: Environmental > Aquatic > Marine > Oceanic >...
GTGAAGCATTATGACGCCGGCGACGTCGTCGAAGAAGCCGTGGTCGGCCATGATCACCTTGCTGCCGGCGCTGGGGCCGTGGCCCTCCTCCGCCGGGGTGCCGACGACGAGCACCTCCCCCGCCAACCCTGAGACGGCCTTGCTCGCGGCGATCCCCGCCCCTACAGCGGAGGCGGCGATGAGGTTGTGGCCGCAGCCGTGTCCAACACCAGGCAGCGCGTCGTACTCGGCGAGCACGGCGACCCTAGGCCCCTCCGCACCGCCTTTGTAGGACGCCTTGAACGCGGTGGGTATCTCGTAGATGCCCTTCTCCACCTCGAAGCCGTGGTCCTCGAGGACGCCGGTGAGCTTCTCGAAGGCCTTGTACTCCTCGCTCCCCAGCTCGGGGTTCTCGTAGAGGTATCTCGCGATGTCCTCCAGCACGGGCCTCTTCTCGTCAACGGTGTCCCTTACAATCTTCTTGAGTCCATCAACATCAGTCAACGTTATCAACTAGAGATCACCGGCTTAATCTATAGCGTTTTCCAGTTTCACTCCACTTTCACCCGTCTCCCCCCGGCACAGCCTTGTGCGTTCACATTATAAACGGAGAAACGGGTGTGAGACCCGAGTGTAATGGGAGAGGTCATTGAAGCCGGAGTCCTAGAAGGAGTAGCCAGCACCACCGTGAAGAAGCTGCACAAGGCCGGGTTAGTCACCCTCGAATCCATCGCGGTAACTCCCCCGCGCAATATCGTGGAGATGACTGGCATGGGCATCGACACCGCCGTAAAGGTGAATGCCCTGGCGCGGCTGCAGGTGGACCCGGGGTTCGTCTCAGCCTCCGACATGCTGGAGATGCGTAAGCACAAGCTCCGCTGCAGGACCGGCTCCAATGAACTCAACCGCATACTGGGCGGCGGAGTCGAGACAGGAGTCATCACAGAGCTGATCGGCGAGTTCGGCTCAGGCAAGACCCAGATATGTTACACTCTCTCCGTGTTGGCACAGCGGCCCGTGGAGGAGGGAGGCCTCGGTGGACGCGTCTGCGTCATCGACACCGAGGGCACCTTCATCCCGGAGCGTGTGGTCCAGATAGCCGAGGCCCGGGGCTACGACTCTCAGGAGATCCTCAGCAACATACTCATCGCCCGCGCCTACAACAGCGACCACCAGATACTCCTCATAAAGAACCTCCCCAAAGTCGCGCAGGAGCACGACGTCAAGCTCGTCATAGTGGACAGCATGATAGGCCACTTCAGGGGCGAGTACATCGGCAGAGCCACCCTCGCGGAGCGCCAGCAGAAGCTAGCCAGCGCACTCGGCAACCTCCTCAGGGTCGCCGAGGCCTTCAACCTCTCCGTGGTCCTCACCAACCAGGTGCAGGCTAAACCCGACACCGCATACGGCGACCCCAACAAGCCGACAGGCGGCCACGTCATGGCCCACGCCTGCACACACCGCATGTTCCTCCGCAAGGGCAGGCAGAACACGAGGCTGGCCCTGATCATCGACAGCCCCTACCTCCCGGAGGAGAAGATCAGGATCGCCATCACCGAGGCCGGCGTCACAGACGAGGACGGCACCTTCCCAGAGGGGGACGAGGACGGCCCCATCCAGGAAGAGGAATAACCCTCAGCGGATATACTCAAAGGGGTTCCTGAAGCCCTTAGCAGCCAAGGTCTTAACAAAACAGTCTTTCAACGGCCCTACGCCTACCCCCCTCTTGGCGCTGACCGGGAAGACATAGCCTGAAGCCTCGGAGGGGGCTCCTCCCGTGATCCTGTCGAGGAAAGCGTCAAGGTTCATCGTAACGTCTCTTTCGCTTCCCTTATCGATCTTGTTCGCCGCCACGAGAGGGAACTCTCCCAGGGTCTCGTGGAGGTACTCCACCATCTCGACATCAAGGCTTGTGAACCCCTTCTTGGCGAGGCGCTCCTCGGTCTCCAGGAACGTCGTTATGTTCAGCACATGGACTGCGAAGACAATGTTACCCGCTTCACGTTCTATGAAGTCAAGTATACTGTCCTTGGTCTTGTCCTCCCATCGTCTGCTCGCACCCAGCTTCCGCCCATAACCCGGCATATCAACCAGGAAAAGATCCTGCGCAATGGGGTACTTGTCTATGCTAGTGGTGGTTCCTGGCCGTTTCCCGATCCTGACCTTGAGCCCGGTCAACGCCCTTATGGTCGTGCTCTTACCCGAATTAGGCCTACCTGTGAATATGACGTATCTTTCAGACATATCCACTACAAATATGGTGTATGCACTGAAAAAGGGTGGCGTCTAGAGCATGACGTCGAAGTCCAGGCGCTGGGCGAGCTCCTTGTAGCGGTTCCTGATGGTGACCTCGGTCACCTGGGCCTCCCTCGCTATCTCGCCTTGGGTGCGCCGCTCGTCGGTGAGCTGGCTGCTTATGTAGATGCACGCCGCCGCGATCCCGGAAGGTCCCCGCCCGCTGGTGAGCTTCATGTCAGAGGCCTCGCTCAGTATCTTCAGGGCCAGCCTCTCCGTCTCGCCTGTGAGCTCCAGCTTGTTAACGATCTTGCTGATGTATCCCTGGGGGGCGACCTGGGGCACCGACGGCTTCAGCTCCCTGAGCAGGAACCTGTAGTTACGGGCGGCCTCCTTCTTGGTAATGTTGGCGGCCACTGCCACGTCCTCCAGCGTCCTGATGATCCCGCACTGCCTGCACGCCATGTAGATGGAGGCGACGGCAACGCTCTGGATGGTTCTTCCCCTTATGAGTTGCTTCTGAATGGCTCTGCGGTAGATCATGCTGCTTGTCTCGATGACGTTCCTGGGCAGGTTGAGCTTGTAGCTTATCTTGCTCATCTCGCTCAGCGCGTGAGCCAGGTTACGCTGCGTGGAGTCCGAGACCTTGCTTCTCCTATGCCACTTCCTGAGCCTGTAGAGCCGAGCCCGCTCCTCTGGGCTCAGCTTCCTCCCAGAGGCGTCACGGTCCTGCCAACCTATCGTCGTGCTGAGGCCCTTGTCGTGGATTGTCCACGTCACCGGGGCGCCCACCCTCGGGAGCTTATCCCGCTGCTCCTGGTCGAAGGCGCGCCACTCAGGGCCTTGGTCGATCAACGTTGAAGAGATCACGAAACCGCATGCTTGGCAGACAAGTTCACCGGTCTCGTAGTCTCGCAGAAGGCTGGTTGCACCACACTCGGTGCAGGCGATCTTGTTACGAAGTTTCGTCGTCAAAGAACCCCTCACGAGAATTATGAATAGAGAAAAAGCCTCGCATATAACTGTTTTCAAAATATGTCCTATAAAAACGCTTGTTTTTCTCAAATGTTGAGAAAAATTGATAATTTAAAATATTATAGTAAGAATAAGCCCCCTGAAAAATTATCGTGTATGTATGGATTCCACCGATCTATATACTGTATGATGGATACTCATCGATTGATAATGCGCGTCTACGACCACCGGTAAAGGTAAAAGTCGGCATGACATCACCAGAACTATCAGGAGATACTCGACTTGGAGAAGCGTGTATACGACTTCACTGAAGGCAACAAAGACATGAGGGCCCTTCTCGGAGGGAAGGGCGCGAACCTCGCCGAGATGACTAACCTAGGGCTCACAATCCCGCACGGGTTCACCATCACCACCAAGACGTGTGAAGAGTTCTTCGAGGCAGGCGGCAAATTCCCCGAGGGACTGTGGGAAGAGATACTTGAACACGTTAAGACCCTGGAGAAGAATACGGGTAAGAGGTTCGGCGACGAGAAGGCTCCTCTGCTGGTCAGCGTTCGCAGCGGCGCACCCATAAGCATGCCCGGCATGATGGACACTGTCCTCAACCTGGGCATGAACGACGAGGTCGCTGAGGCCATTATCGGGCTCACGGGAGACGAGCGGTTCATGTGGGACGCCTACAGACGCTTCGTGACCATGTTCAGCGACGTAGTCATGAGGCAGGAGCGCCACGACTTCGAGGAAGTGTTCAACAAGGTCAAGAAGAAGGAAGGCGTCAAGGGAGACACAGAGGTCAGCGCAAAGGGCCTCAAGGAGACCGTTGAGGGACAGAAGAAGCTCTACAGGAAGCTGCTGAAAGAGGATTTCCCCCAGGACCCCATGGAGCAGCTCAAGAGATCCATCGCCGCGGTCTTCAACAGCTGGAACATCCCCAGGGCCCGCACCTACAGGCGGGTGGAGGGCATCAGCGACGACATGGGCACCGCGTGCAGCGTCCAGACCATGGTCTTCGGCAACATGGGGTGGGACAGCGGAAGCGGCGTCATGTTCACCAGGAACCCCAGCGACGGCTCAAAGGGATTGTTCGGTGAGCTGCTGTTCAACGCCCAGGGCGAGGACGTGGTAGCCGGAACCAGGACACCCATCCCCATCGTCGAGATGAAGGAGCAGCAGCCCGATCTATACAAGGAGCTTGAAGCCATCGCCGAGACAGTCGAGGACCACTACAAGGACATGCAGGACATGGAGTTTACGGTGGAGAAGGGGAAGCTCTGGATACTGCAGACGAGGACGGGTAAACGGACCGCGCGGTCAGCCATCAAGATCGCGGTCGACATGGCGAGAGAGGGCCTCATCGACAAGAAGACGGCCGTCAAACGCATCACCCCCAACAACGTGGACCAGCTGCTGCACCCCCAGTTCGACCCGGCCGCGAAGGAGGAGGCGACGCTCCTAGCCAAGGGGCTCAACGCGAGCCCAGGCGCAGCCGTGGGCATAGCCATCTTCAACGCGGACAGGGCGGAGGAGCACGGGAAAGCAGGGGAGGACGTCATCCTCGTACGCCCCGAGACCACGCCCGACGACGTCAACGGCATGGTGGTAAGCCAGGGATTCCTCACCCAGCACGGCGGCGGCACGAGCCACGCGGCCGTCGTGGCCCGCGGATGGGGCAAGCCCTGCGTCGCGGGCTGCGAGAACATCAAGATCGACATCAGCCGCAACCTGTTCACCGTGGGCGGGCACACCGTGAAGGAAGGTGACTGGATAAGCGTCGACGGAGCCACCGGCGAGGTCTTCCTCGGCAGGGTAGCCAAGATCGAGACCGAGTTCGAGAAGGAGGTTGAGTTGATCCAGGCTCTGGAGTGGGCCGACGAGATCAAGAGCCTAGGAGTGCTGACGAACGCGGACAACCCCGAGGACGCCGCTAAGGCACGCCAGTTCGGCGCCAAAGGTATCGGTCTCTGCAGGACGGAGCACATGTTCTTCGATCAGGAAGGTGAGGAGATCAGCCGCCGCGAAAACATTGTCAACATGATCCTCAAGTCCGAGGTAGCCGCGCCACTGCTGAGGCAGCTGGAGGCGGCCAAGGGCGAGGAGGAATACGACGAGCTGAAGAAGAATGTGTACGCCAACAAAGACGTTGAGGAGTACCTTCAGGCGCTGGAGAACATACTGCCCTTCCAGAGGAAGGACTTCGAGGGCATCTTCGAAGCCATGGACGGCTACCCGGTTATCATCAGGCTCATCGACCCCCCCATGCACGAGTTCCTGCCCCCCAGGGAGGAGCTCATAGAGGAGGTCACCAGACTCAGGTGCACCGGGGAGAACCCCAAGGAGCTTGAGGAGAAGGAGTACCTGCTGCGGGTCGTGGAGAGCCTCTGGGAGACCAACCCCATGCTGGGTCTCCGAGGATGCCGCGCAGGGCTCATGTACCCCGGGCTGACCGAGATGCAGGTGCAGGCCATCGTGGAGGCGGCGGTGAACGTGAAGAAGAAGGGAGTTGACGTGCACCCCGAGGTCATGATACCGCTGACAAGCCACGTAAACGAGATGCACACGGAGTACGAGAAGCTGAACAAGGTAGCCGAGGAGGTGCTCGAGAAGGCCGGGATCGACCTCCACTACAAGATCGGCACCATGATAGAGATACCCAGGGCCGCGTTGACGGCGGACGAGATCGCCGAGAGCGCCGAGTTCTTCAGCTTCGGCACCAACGACCTCACGCAGATGACGTTCGGCATAAGCAGGGACGACGCGGAGGGCAAGTTCCTCCTCAACTTCGTGGACAGGGGCCTGCTGCCGGCCAACCCGTTCCAGGTCATCGACCGCGAGGGCGTCGGCCAGCTCATGAAGATGTGCGTCGAGAAGGGCAGGGCCACGAGGCCAGACCTGGAGATCGGCATCTGCGGCGAGCACGGCGGGGAGCCGAGCAGCATCGAGTTCTGCCACCTCATCGGCTTGAACTACGTGAGCTGCAGCCCGTACCGTGTGCCCATCGCGCGTCTAGCCGCGGCTCACGCCGAGCTGAACTATCCTAAGAAGAAGTAGACTTTCTACTCTTTTCTTCCATCTGTCCAGAATAAATACAACCTCTCCGTATATTCCCTCCATGACGAAACTAGACCATGTTGGAGTCTACGTGAGGGACTTGGAGAGGAGCCTTGCTTTCTACGAAAAATTGTTCGGGTTCAAGGTGGTTAAACGCTTCACCAGCGGTGAAGCCGAGATAGGGTTACTAGACGTCGGGGACGGGCTGCTTGAGATCGTCCAGAGGCCTGGGAGCCCCGGGACGCCCCCCGGGGGCAACTGGAGCCACCTGGCGTTACATGAACCAGACTTCGACGACAAGGTGAAGACCCTGGAGGGGATGGGAGTCGGGAAGCGGCTGGTCACCATGGCTAACGGCAACAGGCTCTGTTTCTTTCAGGACCCTGACGGGCATACGCTGGAGCTCATGGAGTCGGGGTTCGGCTCCTAGGTGAAAGGGCTGGCTATCGTCAACAGGCTTGACCACGTCGACGTTTCATAGAGTTCTATGAGGCACTCATGTCTAGAAGATGATGTCGGAGGGTATATTCCTCTTCGCCAGCATCAGCCTCATCTTCCCCCGTAACCCATCGTAGTATGGGGACTCGTCTCGGGACGCCTCCTTGAACCTGTCAAGTAGCTCTGGATAGTTGTCCTCCAACGCAGTCTGTATGCTCCGCCAGTTACCTGCCTTGATGTTGAGTCTGTCAACGAGGACCCTGCTCACAGTGTCAGCGAGCCCGTCGACGAGGGATTCGATGTCTTCCTCCGAAACGTATGGCAGGAGGGGACCGAGGAAGGCGTACGTGGGTATCCCGGCGTCGCTGAACAACTTGAGGGCCTCCATTCGCTCCTGGGTCGGCGACGCCCCCGGCTCGAACACCTTGCGTACATCGTCGCTCCAGGACGTTATGGTTAGACCCACCTCCGCTTCGTCGATCTCGCTTATCACGTCCAAATCCCTCTGCACCAGAGCGCTCTTGGTGAGAATCTCTACGGGGAACCGGTGGTCACTGAGTATCTCCAGCAAGCCGCGCGTCGCTTTGAACTTCCTCTCAACCGGCTGATACGGGTCCGTGACGCTTGAGAACAGCACGGTGCCGACCTTCTTTTTTGGAGCCTCCCTTCTGAGGCACTCGGCCGCGTTCTTCTTCACGTCCACAAAGGAGCCCCACCTCTCCCCCTGGTGGTACCATCTGGTCATGAACCGCGCGTAGCAGTAGACGCAGCCGTGGCCGCACCCTATGTACGGGTTTATGGCGTAGTCCACGCCCTCTATGCCGCTCCTGTTCATTATGCCGCGGCAGGTGGTCTCCCCGATCTTCACAGGGGTATCCGGGGATGGGCTACCTATATATAAATCGCCATCACAGAGGCTATGTTAGCCCCAGTAAAACCGGGAGAGGATACGAAATGAAGATAGTAATCATATATGACAGCAAGACCGGGAACACAGAGAAGATGGCCAAGGCCATCGCCGAGGGAGCCTCAGAGGTCGCGGAGGTCGAGCTCAAGAAGATAGGGGAGGCGTTCCCGCTCACCGTAATGGCTGAAGCCGACGGAGTGGTCTTCGGGTCGCCCGTCTATTACGCGGACATCTCAAACGAGATGAAGGACTTCCTGGCCCACGTCGAGAGCTACATCAAGGCAAACAAGAAGAAGATACACGACCGCCCCGCCGCCGTCTTCGGAAGCTACGGCTACGACGGCGCATGGATCATGGAGGAGCGGCTGAAGGCGAGGATCGAGCATCTGGGATACCAGACATACGACGAGGTATGTGTGCTCGTAGACACCGACGTCAAGTACCATGAGGACTCCCTCGACGCGTGCAAGGAGTTCGGGAAGAAGTTCGCAGAGTCCATCTAGCCTACACCTTTTCTTGACCCACACGTTTAAACAGCGTGTGAACCCATTTTCTGCGATGAGCGGGCTCTACCCGGATGAGGCGTTGAAGGCGCACCGAGACGGGTTAATCCATGTACATCGACTGGATGAGCCGGATAAGGGCTACTCCGCCGGGTGGAGCATCACCTCGCTTGCCGATAACGAACGCCGGGGGGATGGTCTCAAAGGGCTTCTCTCCGGTATCCTGGAGCCTCTAGGGAGGCTTCAGAAGGAGTGGGCCGGGTCGCAGGCGGTTAACAGCCTCGACGTCTACTCCGCGGCGGCGATCGAAGAAGCCGAAGAAACAGACAACGAGCTAAGAGAGACCGTGGCAGATTTCGTCTCAAACGTTCAGTCCCTTGGGACCCCGCTGTCTGTGAGCCTGGACCTGAGGCCTGACGCGACCATGCCCGCGTCGATGTATGACTTCGATGCTTTCAGTGATCCACGGACCCTGGGAGCCCACATGGACAGTTTCAACAGAGCCTTCGCGGATGCCCTTGAACACAGCTACGAGAGAGGCGCGTTCGGTCTTGTCCCCGTCCTCAACGTCACCGAACAAACCGACTGGGGGTCCGAGGCTCTCTCCAGGTACGTGGCCCTGTCGTACCTGTATGGGTATCCCACCATACAGAACTACATCACGGGGACGCTGCACCCAAGGTACCTGCACGAGCCCGAGGCCGTCGCGTCTGACAAGGAGGCGACTTACCTCAGACACGGGGGCGTAAACGGGAACAGCGACAACCAGGGCTGCCTATCCGTCGTCACCCTGAACCTGCCGCGCCTCAGCCGCCTGTCGAGGACGGAGGACGAGTTCTTCAGTAAGCTCGACGAGGCTGTCGAGCTGGCGAGGGCCGTCCACGAAAATAAGCGTAGGCACTTGGAGGAGATGCTCGCCGGGGGGAGGCTCCCCGAGACGGCGAAGCACCTGGACTCCCTGGACTGGCACTTCTCCGCCGTCAACGTGGTGGGCATGAACGAGGCTCTGCAGCAGCTGATAGGCGCTGGGATGGGGCACGTCGCGGGGAAGGCCGTCACCTACCGGCTCCTGGAGCACCTCATCTGGAGGATCGAGGAGATACAGGTGGAGACCGGGCACGTCTACACCCTCGAGGCGGCGCCGTGCGAGGAGGCGGGGGCCCACATGGCTGAGAAAGACGCGGCCTCCCAACCCGGAGGCGCGCAGCCGTATTACACGGGCTCCACGGAGCTGCCGCCCTGGCACGGAGACGATCTCTGGGACGCGATGGAGCACCAGAAGAAGTACCACGGCATATACACGGGGGGAAACGTTTTCCAGATCCATCTGGCCAGGGGCCTTGGCTACCGGGAAGAGTGTGAGCTGCTGCTCAGGCGGACCCTCGAGGTCTTCGGGTTCAACCACCTGAAGGTCTCCCCCGTGTTCAGCCTCTGCAAGGAACACGGCTACCTATGGGGGGAGCAGCAGACGTGCCCCATATGCGGGAGCAAGGCTGAGGTCTACACGTGGGTGGACTGCAGCCCACGGGCCCTCGATGAACTAGGTGAAGGACTTAAGGAGGCGCATAGGCGACGAGTCTACAGCGACGTAAAAGACAGATGAGCATAGAGCTCCCGGTGGTTGGCTACCGGAAGCTGAGCGTAGCCGACTACCCGGGTAGGCTATGCGCCGCCTTGACGGTCCCGGGGTGCAACTTCAGGTGCCCCTACTGCCCCCACGAGGAGCTGGTCCACCGCCACGTGCTCATGGAGAAGATCCCGGTAGGGGAACTCCTTGAGTCTCTGTACCCCCGCGCGGGGTTTCTGGACGCCGTGACGCTCACAGGCGGCGAGCCTCTGCTCCACAAGGGCTTGCAGGATTTTCTCAGAGAGGTTAAGCTGCTGGGGCTCGACGTGAAGCTGGACACCAACGCGTCCAAGCCGAACGCGTTGAGAAGAGTATTGCAGAAGAACCTCGTTGACTACCTCAGCGTCCACGTGGTGGCCCCACTGGGAAGATACAGGGAGGTGTCCAGGAGCCGTGTCCGGGTGGACGCGGTCAGAGACAGCATCCGGATGGTGAGACGAAGCGGCGTGCCTCACGAGTTCACCGTCACCCCTGTGCCGGGCATACACGACTCGGAAGACGTTCTAGAGGTATCCAGGATGCTGGCGGGTTCAAGGAGGCTCGTGATAAAGAGGTTTAACCCCGGTGACAGCATGGACCCCTCCCTCAGGGACATAGAGCCCTACAGCGTCGTTGAGCTCGAGGCTCTGAGGGACGTAGCCGCCCCGTACTTCAGCGAGGTAGAGATAGAGAAGCAGTGAAGAATTAGACGGAGTGCCTGTCTAGGATTTCGAGCACCTTATCCGCTGCCCACTCGACGTACTCGGCGCAGTGGGTCTCTCCCTGTGCCTTCATCTCCTCGTATCTCTGCTTCCCCTCGGGGGTCCTCGTGTTGACGCCCAGCAGATCGTAGCAGTCTACGTGCCCCCAGCGACTCTCAAACTCCTGCATGACTTCCTGTGTGATCGCCCTCATCCTCGTCCTCTTGGACTGGAAATCCTCGGGCTTCTCCGTTCCATCCGTGCCCAAGAGCAGCCCCACGGCCATGACTGAGCCGCTGACGGCGCCGCACATGCTTCCCCACCCGGCGCCGCCTCCGCCGAAGTTAGAAGCCAGCCTCATGACGTTCGAGTCGAACCCGGGAAGCGGCTTCCTGTCGTCGACCCTGATTAGGGCGCTCTCGCAGCAGTTGAACCTGTTTTCGTCTCGCGTAATCATGCCCATAATGTGACGTGGCGTATTGAAAAGATTAACGCAGTCAAACATAGACGGCTATGAGAGCCGTCTCTATAATAGCCGCGAATATTAGGAGAGGGACTATCCTTTTCACGAACAGGGACAGGGATTCTTGGACGTATCTCTGGAGCCCCCCGATCCTCCTCAGCTTGTTTATGAGCTGGTAGCCCAGCCCGACCCCCATGGCCGCGCAGAGGGTGATGGCGGGTATCTCTATTATGCCGTGGGGCAGCAGAGTCGAAACAACGAACCCTAGCCCCAGCTCCGAGGCCACAGAGTAGGATATCCAGCCTACGAAGAAGCCGTTGACAATTATGAACAGAAGCGGCGGTATCCCCACGACTATCCCCGACGCGAGGAAGAGGAAGCTCGCCAACACGTTGTTGGAGAGTATGGCCATGAACATCTCGATGGACGTGGACTCGGTGGGGTCCGGTATATTACTGAGGATCCCCTCAAAGACAGAGACCGGGATGTCCTCGCCCATGCTGTAACCCATGAACGTCGAGAAGATGAAGAGGAACAGGCTGAGGGCGAACACCGGCGCTAGACTCTTCACGTACTCGGTCTGGGCGCCGAACAGAATACCCATGACTGTAGGGCCATTTCTCTCACTCAGGTCTCTCTTCCTCCGAGTACCATACCCTTACAGCTGCTGCCTTGATATCCCTTTCTAAAACCGTCTTTCTGCCTTCCGATTTCGCCGTCTCAACGGCTAACTGGGCGACCCTTAAACCGTAGGTGCCCACGGCTCGCCTCAGCTCCTCGGCGGCGTCAGGACTGATCCTTAAGTCCCCAGCCTTCTTCAGAAGCCGCCTCACGGGCGCGATAGTGAACTCCTCGGCCACCTCGGTGCCCCAAACTCCACAGTTCATATTGCTTAATAAGTTTCTGTGCTTTTACTGAAAAAAAGAGTTAATAAAATAGGCGTCGGGTCAATCTATCGGGTTTAAACCGTTGCCCAACGTCTTCGTCGACTTGGAGGTATGTGAAGGACACGGGCTTTGCGCCGAGGCCTGCCCTGTCGAGGTGTATGACCTCGTCGAGATAAAGGGCGAGACCAAGGCTCAGCCTACCCGCGCCAACGACTGCATCCTGTGTATGGCATGCGTCAACGTCTGCCCAGTGGGCGCCATCACGGTTGAGGAGTGAAGAATCCCCTCCTTCTTTAAAAAACAATATCTGTATCATACCCGTCTCTTTGCATATGAAGAGAGCTCTAATCGCCCTAGCTGCTTTTGTCGTCTGGTCCGCGTGTCATGTCTGTCCAGCGTACTCGGCGGAGGGCCTGTCGGTGAACATAGTTGTAGAACCTGAGCCATTACATGGACAGTTGAACGCCGGTGAGACCTACTTATTCAACATATCCGTGGTCAACGACGGTCTGTCAGTAGTGCCTGGGCAGCCGACGGAGGAAGACCCGTTGATCAAGTACACGGGCTATCTAAATACCGTCATAGACATCAACTGGAAGGCATCCGGCTCATACGACTTCGGGGCGGCAACGTCAGGTTACTCGACTCAGCTCGATGACATGGGCCTCACCAACGTCTTTGAGATTCCTGTTAACGGTTCCTCTGTGTGGGAGTCATTCAATCACACGTTCGTAAGAGACGCGTTCGACTTCGGCGTAAAGCCATACGAGACCCTGGAGGTCGTGGTCAAGGCCAGGGTCTTCTTCGAGGTCTATAACGTCTCTGTCGGCGTGGACGCTTCTCGTCGTGGGCCCTTGGCCGCGGAGGCCTCGATAACTCTGAGGCTTCTGGATGATAAGAAGGTGAAATACGTTGAGGGAAAGTATCTCGACATGGCGTCAGAGGTGGAGCCGTTGAGAGACGTCGCCGAGGCGGAGCACCTGAACGTATCACGTTTCACGGGCTATCTTGCCGACATGAACCAGAGCATCGAGGCCGGAGACTACTTCTCGGCGCTGAAGACGTACTCCAAGTACGACAAAAAGTATAGGGCTCAGCTGATATCCTCGCTCACCGAAGAGGCGTCGGCGTCCTACGGTAAGACCCTCTTAATCGGCCAGCTGGAGCAGGACCTAGATTATCTGAACGTCACCTACACGATCCTTGAGGGCAAGTACGTCTCGCTGTTTCGCACCTACCAGGCGAGGCAGACCGAGCTGGAGGAGGCCAAGCAGAACCTCTCCACGGCCATCACCGCCGTCTTCCTGGCCTCTATAGCGTTTTTCTTCGTGGGCCGCAGAAGCGTGAGCAGGGGCACCAATCTTGGTGAGCAAACAATCGACATGGAGGGTGAATCAAGTGACTCTGAACTTGGTGTTCGTTGAGGCCGCCCTCGAGCTCGTTCCATCCGAGATACTGGGTCACCCGTCTGTGCGGCGGAACGCGAAGAGGCGCGGCAAACGGCCTGAGGAGACCCTCCTGGACCGCAGCCTGCATCACTACGCCATGACCGGCCTGCCGGGCCAGGAGAAGAGGGGGCGGCCGGACATACTGCATGTATGCCTACTAGAGTCCATGGGGTCGCCCCTGAACAGGACGGGTAACCTCAGGGCCTGGGTCTCCACCCCGCAGGGCTACGTCATCGAGATCGATCCATCGACCAGGCCTCCGCGGGACTATAACCGTTTCAACAGCCTCATGGAGCAGCTCTTCCTGGATGGCAGCTCCCCGCCAGGCGTCGAGACGCCTTTGCTTAGGCTCAGTAGGCAGAGCCTCAAGGGGCTCATGGACGAGCTGAGGCCCAGCAGAGTGGTGGCGCTCACGAGCCACGGCTCTCCGAGCTCCTTCGCCGCGGCCGCCGAGGGGCTCTGCGGCTCCGGGAGCCCAGCGGTCTTCGTCGGCGCCTACCCGATTGGCCCCATGGATGAGGAGACGCTGGCTTTGGCGGATGAGGCGTTGAGCGTCTACCCTGATCCACTTGAGGCGTGGACCGTTGTTTCTAGGCTGCTCTACGAGTGCGAGAGGAGGCTAGGCCTTCTCTAGCCTCTCCATGAGCTCTGTGAGGCTTCCCAAGGTGTCTTCGCCTCTGGTCTTGCCCGTCCTGTCGAGGTGGTACGCCTCGACCCCTATGCTCTGGGCGGCCAGGTAGTCGTACGTGTAGTGGTCGCCTACGTGGATCATCTCGTTGGGCTCTATGCCTAGGACCTCGATTATTCTCCTATAGAAACTCTGGTCTTTCTTCACGGACCGGTAGTCGCTGGGCGCCGAGAAGACCTGGGTGAAGTAGTCGCCCACCTCCTCGACCTGGACTTCAAGGAACTCCCGTATCGTGTTGGAGGAGACCACGAGGAGGCTCTCTGACACGAGGGCGTCCAAGGCTATCTTCGCGTCGGGGTATACTCGTATCAGGTCTCTTCTTCTCTCGGGCAGCTCCATCCAGTCGCCTGGGAGGCCGAGCCTTCTGAACCAGTAGCCTACGTCGTACCACTCCGGGCGCGCGTCGCCCACCTGGTCGTACTCGTGGAAGACCCGTCTCCTGGCCTCCTCGAGGTCTACGCCGTGTTTCTCCGCGTACAGCCGAGGTATGTCTGTGCCCCATATGTGCTCCGAGTACCCGTGGTCTATGAGGGTGCCCTCCATGTCAAAGGAGATGTGCTTCATCCGGCTCCCCTGAACATTGTTGGGCGTAGCTATAAGACGGATTCCCCGGGTCTTTACCCGATACCGGTTGCAGATCGGTTCGAGTTTTTTCGCCGTCGACTCAGCAGGTGGGTGGTGGTCGTCACGTCTCTTCTGGGTAGAGGTTCTGGACCAGTAGCGCCGTCTTTTTAGGGGTGGTGTTGACGAACCTGTGGGGCACGTCTGGCGGTATGGTCACTATCGCTCCCGAGGCTATCT
>Ga0209986_10003130_pt1 | contig 14665 bp, 9 predicted proteins | sample BlataG_FD_183168 | JGI IMG/M metagenome (GOLD analysis project Ga0209986, IMG submission 183168) | Deep subsurface microbial communities from Black Sea to uncover new lineages of life (NeLLi) - Black_00105 metaG (SPAdes) (version 2) | ecosystem: Environmental > Aquatic > Marine > Oceanic >...
TCTGGTTTTGGAATTCAGGAGATTGCACCCCCAGAAAAATTTATCGGAAAGAATTTACGAGAGCTTGATTTGAGAAACAAGTACGGTATTCAGGTTATTGCTATCAAAGAACTTATCCCAGAAAAAACGACTTTTGTTCCTAAAGCAGATTTTGTCTTAAAGGACAGTGATATTTTGGTCATTATGGGAGAAGATAAACAGCTCGAAAAGATAAACGCGCTATAATGTTTTTAGCCTATCTTTTATATTGTTTCTGTCCCCTCCTTCGAGCTTCTAGGTTTTAGCTGCATATATTTGCCATCCTGCTTCTCTGTATTTGACTATCTCTTTTTTATTTGATATATAAATAAAGGTTACCGCAGGTAAAAGACAAAAAGAAAAGAGAAAAATGGTTGCTTGATCGGACTTGATCAAGAACAAATTTCTATAAATTCAGGGTTTGGATAGCAAAATTAAAGAAAAAGTGTTATTCTATAAAAAAACTTCTAAACAGGACTTATGACCAGCGGAAACATCCTCATTCTAAATAAAAATCCTGAAGAAAGAGCACTTTTAGATAAGTTATGCGGCAAAATTGGCACTGCTCATTCTTCTTCCAATCTTGAGAGAGCAATCTCCTTCCTTGAGTCAATAGATTTCAATGTGCTCGTTGTGGATTATTCTCTGGCCAGCTACGCTTCCCTTAAAGGGTTACTAGAAAAGCCAGTGAGTATCATTATCACGGGTAGTGAAGAAAAGAAAATTAAAGAAATAATTAACGAATGGTCTTTGAACCGCTATGTAGACTATCATATCATCCTTTTAGACGAACACGATGAGAAAGCTTTCCTTCGGGCTCTTAAGAAAGCGGCCGAACACTCCTTGCTCAAAATGGAAGTGGAGAATCTTATACATTATATTGAGCGGACTAAAATTGAGATAAAGGATGCTTACTCCGAAATCAAAGAAATTAAAAAATTTGTAAATGAAAGTATTATCAGAGAGTTAGAAAAGCGTTTAGAGTTAGAGGCAAAACATATATGGTTCAAAAAGGAAAAACAGAAAATAGAAGAGATTTTAAAGAATATTTATGTAGCTAACGATGTTACAAGTCTACTGGATACTGTCTACGAGATAAAAGACATTATCCAAGCCAGCGGCATTTCAATTTACATCCTGGATGAAGATGAGACTCTCGGAAAATTCCTTAAACCGTTAGTATGGGATGATGCTTTCCTGTTTCATCCTGATATTTCAAAGCATATCGTCTTAATAGATTCGCAAGATTTTGCAGCCTTTGTTGCCCGTTACCGTCAGGAAATAAATATTACCGACTTATCAAACGACATTCGGATGTCAAAAAGATATTTGGAGCAATTTAAACCTCCCTTGAAGAACATACTGTGCGTCCCCATCATGCACGACCAGGAAGTCATAGGTGTGCTGGAAATCTACGACAAAATACACCGCAAAAACTCAAACCAGGGAGGTTTCACAAAGGAAGACGAGCAAATTATGCGTACCCTATCCGAGCATATATCCTTAGCCATCACAAAACTAAATCTGATTCAGTATGACGCCCTTACAGGTTTGCTGCGCCCCGATCCTTTCTATGATAATGTTATCCAGAAGCTAGAATCTCAGAGGAAGAGGCGCGAAGAAAAAGAATCATATGCAATGGTGATGGGTGATGTCGACTGGTTTAAGAACTATAACGACAGAAATGGCCATGAGGCGGGCAACCGACTTCTTCGAGAGTTGGCAAAGGCCCTTAAGTCTTCGACCAGAGATCAAGATTTTCTCTGCCGGTATGGGGGAGAAGAATTCCTGTTCTTTCTCACAGGATTAAAAGACATCGAAGAAGCTTGCCTATTTACGGAAAGGATAAGGAAAAATATCGAAGAACATTATTTTAAATTCCAGGAATATCAACCCAGAAAAAACCTGACTATGAGCTTTGGCATAACTTATTTTACAAAGGAGAGGATTGATTCCCTGGAGTTGATAACCAAAAGTGATTTAAAAAAGATGGCTAATGAAGCGGATATTGCTTTGGCAGAAGCAAAGGGCAAAGAGTCTGCAGCCTTAGGCGCACGGGGGAAGAAAGATTCATCCATGGTCAAAAACAGAGTCTGTGTTTATTACGGCAAAGTAACCGATGAGCTAGAAAAAGAAGGCGTTATCAGACCTTTCGAGAAAAAACTCCTTCAGGAAAGAAGGCAATTCGAAAGATTCTATACTTCTACTGTTCTTATATACAAAGAAAATGGCGCTCGCAGCGTGGCCCAGACAATAAACATAAGTTTAGTGGGAGTAAAAATTTCCTCAGAATCAGAGCTTCCTCGTGATCATACTCTTGATTTGATGATAGTTTTGAAGGATAAAGCCTATCAGTTTAAAGGGGATGTTGTCTATTCTGAAAAAGTCGAAAAAAATTTTTTCCGTTATTACTCAGGATTAAGATTTAAGGATCTTTCCCCAGAAGAAAAAACTATCTTGGAAGATTATTTTTCTTCTCTAGATTTAGAAGAGAGATTATCTTTACCCCATTAAGACAGCCCAACCTACTCTATTCCTAATTCCTCAATCACAGATTTTAAATAAGCAGCCCACGGAGTGATTCGTTCATAATATGCATTTTTGATTTTTTTTGTGAACTCATCAAAAGAATGGAAATCATCTTGGTTACTCCAGTTCTCCATGCTCACCTTTTCAAGAATATCTTTGAGAACATCCATATTCAAAATGTCTAAGGTATATTCAGGAAAAGAGCAGATTTCTTTTTCGCACAGTCGAACACTTCCTAATATAATTTTCCGGAGGCTCTTTTGATATCTTATGATTTCCTGTTTTATAAAAAACTGATCTTTTGTAGATTCAGCCTGAGTGAGTCTTGTAAAAAGCTTTTTTGCCTCATCCAGGTCTCTATTCAGGTTTGAGACAAAACTCTCCCCGTCCAGAATCATCTTATCCTTATTCTGATAATAACTCACTTCACCGTCATTCTTGGATCTTTCAGATTTCCGGAACTTGGCAAGAGTTTCGAATGCATCTTGAAAATCTGTTTCACCTCTTAAGATGCTCTTTTCCGATTCTCCTTTGGCCGATGGCTCCTTGTCTTTTGCCTCATTCTCCTCAGATAAAGAGGATTCCTCAGCTTCATCCGTCTTTGGTTTCTCAACATGAAGTTCATCTTCTTTACTCACCTCTGATCCTTCAATTTCCTCTTCGGCTTTTCTTTCTTCTCTTGTTCTCCTTGTTACAGGTTCGGGTGTCTCTTTCGGACCTAACAGTTCTTTAATCTTCTTCAGTTTTGCCAGCTCTCGCTTCAAATCAACATCTTCAAGTTCTTTTATCTCCAGGTCTTCAGCCACAATTCCGAATTTTTCTTCAAGATCATTTTTCAAAATGGCGGTTTTTTCTTCAGTCGCATGACGGAATTCCTCAAGCTTCTGGTTCAAATCGCCAACTTTTTTTAGCTCTTCGAGTGTTTGGGCAGTCAGAGTTTCTATTTCTGTCAAGGATTGAACCGCCTTGTCAATATGTTCTTTTATCTGACTTTTAGTATCTGCCTTATTATTTTCAAACTCAGCAAGTGTAGTTCGATAATTTATCAAAGCTTCTTTTTCATCCTCAAGCTCCTTTTCAACTTGATTAATCTTCTTTTTCGCTTCTTCTTTCTCCTGTTGAATCTTTCCTTCAAGCTCCTTCTCTATTTCCTGTTTTTTCTTTTTGAAAATTTGCTCTAATTGATTTTCAACATCTTCGATGATTGGAGCTGGATCTTCGAGGATTTCTTTGTTTTTTAGCATTTTTGCTTTTCCTTGAAGTTTTTTTTATCTTAATTATTATCAATAAAAATAAATTGTCAAGAAAAGTTCATCTTCTTAAAGAAATAAACATGAAAAGTGGGGTCAGGTCTTGCTTTTTGTCTCTATATTCTTCGCATCAATAGGGGATTAAATTAAACTTATAAGTATTTCCAGTGAGGCTTGCTTGGCTTGTTTGCCGCTTTCTTTAGTAGGCCCTACGCACGAGGGACATCCTTCCTTGCAGGGGCAGGCTGCAATCGTTTTCTGACAGTGTTTAAGGAGCTCTTTTTCCAGTTCAAAAAGAGAAGGGCTTAAACCTATCCCTCCAGGAAAGTTGTCAAAGATGAAAATATTCGGTTCGAAGGCGATATCTGTGAAGTCAGGCCGTTCTTCACCTCGGGTTATTTTAGAGGGAATGTTACGCGGGGGGACTGACTTTCCTGTTGTATTGTCACCGATGGATACGCCGACATCATGGAGGTCACACATCATAAACAGAGGCGAGACATGATGGAGAAGATAAGCCACGCCGAAAAGACCGTTTATCTTTTGCTCTGTGGAAAAGGGAAGGGAATGGAAGAGTTCAGAAGGTATGGTCAACCAGTAGGCTGTAGTGTGCATTTCGTTTTCAGGAAGGCTTAAATCTCCTGCACCTACATTTTCCGCGGTGTAGAATTTTATTTTTTTGAAGCCGACAACCTGTGTAGCAACATGCACCTCGCCGTGGGAGATGGAACATTTCTCCAGGCTCTTTTTATCAAAAACATCAAGGATTTTGATTTTAGTGTAGTCTATGGCATCTGTGAAATAATCGACGTCTGTTTTTTTGACATAGGCTTTTCTCTGATTATAATCGAGCTTATCCACAAAATATTGATCTCCCTCACACATATAGATGGCCTTTGGATGCAAGGTTGTTAGCGCAGAAGAAAAATCAACTTCAGCGATGACTCTTGTTTTTTTACTTGTATCCACAACCACGAAATTATCGGAACTTATGCTCCTCAGGCTGACACCATCGGCAGGATAAGCCTCAGATGTCCAGAACCATTTATCTTTTGAATGATGAACGAGCTTCTCCTCTTCCAGAAATTTGAGGATTTCCCCGGTTTCAACACGCCCGAATTTATCTTTCTCGGCAAAGGGAAGCTCAAAGGTTGCACACTCGATATGACTGACAAGAATAGACAGATTATCCGGGTTAATCAAAGCTTTCTCTGGATTTTTTGAGAAGAAGTAATCCGGGTGATTGATGATGAACTGGTCTATGGGGGCGCTTGAAGCGACTAAAACTGCAGCTGATTTTCCTGTTTTACGACCGGCCCGTCCTGCCCTCTGCCAGGTGCTTGATATGGTACCTGGATAGCCTGCAAGCACGGCAATATCAAGACTTCCGATATCAATTCCTAATTCTAAGGCATTAGTAGAGATAACACCCTTTATTGTTCCCTCTCTTAAACCCTTTTCGATTTCTCTTCGCTTTAAGGGAAGATATCCTCCCCTGTATCCGCGAATAAGGCCTTGGTTCTTGATTGTCTTTTCGATGTCCTCTTTAAGATAGGTCACCAAGATTTCGGTGATTAGACGACTCCGAGCAAAAACGATGGTTTGAAGGTCGCTTTTGATGAAGAGAGAAGCGATTCGCCGCGATTCATTGACATAGGAACGGCGAATACCCAAGAACTTATTGACCACCGGCGGATTGAAGAAGATAAAATATTTTTCTCCGCGAGGAGCGCCGTTGTTGTCAACAAGGGAGACCGGCTCTTCTGTCATTTTTTCTGCTATCTCCAGAGGATTAGCGATGGTGGCTGAACAGAGGATAAATTGGGGTTGGGCGCCGTAGAATTTAGCGATTCTCTTCAATCTTCTCAGGATATTTGCCAGATGGCTGCCAAAGATACCGCGATAATTGTGAAGCTCATCGATCACTATGTATTTTAGATTTTCGAAGAGTTTAATCCACTTTGTGTGATGAGGTAATATTCCGGTGTGAAGCATATCGGGATTGGTCAGGATGATGTGTCCGCGAGCTCTTATGGCTTTTCTTGCATCCTGGGGAGTGTCGCCGTCATAGGTGAAGATCCTGATTTCTTCCCCAAGATGTTTGATTGTTTCATTGAGCTCAGTCTTCTGATCCTGGGAAAGAGCTTTTGTGGGGAAAAGATAGATTGCACGACTTGAGGGATTTTTAAGCATTGCCTCAAGCACTGGGAGGTTGTAACAAAGCGTTTTTCCTGAAGCCGTTGGAGTGACAACAACAATGTTTTTTCCTTCCTTGAGCAAGCACCATGAAAGATGCTGATGCGTGTAGAGTTTTAAAAATCCTTTTTCTTTCAGGGCTTCAGCAAGAGCAGGGTGGACATCGGAAGGATACTCGCAGTATTGTCCTTCTTGGGCAGGGATATGTTTTATGGCCCGGATGGAGTCATTTTTGACGCCAATTTCTTTTAATAATTCTAAGGATTTAAGTAAATTTTCCTCTCTACTCATATTAACTTAACCAGAATCTCCGAAAACCCATTCCTATATTATTATTTTTACAAGGAGGCGGTCAACAGAAACTGCGAAAACTGCGTTTTTATTCGCCAGTCTATCTTACAATATGATAGAATAAAATCTAATGATAGAAGAGATTAGAGTAAAGAAGGCAGCCCAGCATAATTTAAAGAGAATCGATATAAACCTGCCGCGCAATAAATTGATTGTCATCACTGGGCCGAGCGGCTCTGGAAAGTCCTCTCTTGCCTTTGACACTCTCTATGCTGAAGGACAGCGCCGCTACATTGAATGCCTCTCAGCTTATGCTCGCCAGTATATTGAGCAGATGGAAAAGCCGGAAATGGAGTCCATTGAAGGTATTTCTCCTTCCATTTCAATCGACCAAAGGACGATCTCTTCAAATCCTCGGTCTACGGTTGGAACAGTCACAGAGATTTATGATTTTTTAAGGCTTCTTTTCGCCAGAGTAGGATCCCCTCACTGTCCTCGATGCGGAAGAAAGGTGAGCTCTCAGACTCCTCAGCAAATCTTGAAGAGAATCTTTGATTCTTCCTCTGGCGAAAAAGTTAAAATTCTTTCCCCAGTGGTTAAAGGACGCAAAGGGGAATACCAGCGTCTTTTCGAGAAGCTTAGAAAGAAAGGTTTTCTTCGCTTTCGCGTGGACGGTCAGTTCAGGGAAGTTGAGGAGGAAATTTTACTGGAGAAGACAAAAAAGCACAACATCGATATCTTGATCGACGAAATAAAAGTTACTTCCGCATCAGAAAGAAGATTAAAGGAAGCGGTGGACAAAGCTCTTGAGATTGCCAGCGGGGACCTCTTGTTGATAAGAAAAGAAGGAAAAGAAATTTACTACTCTCTAAACTTGCTATGTCCTTTTTGTGAGATCAGTCTTCCAGAGCTTGAGCCCCGGAATTTTTCCTTCAACAGCCCGTACGGAGCCTGCCCTCGTTGCCATGGTCTTGGCTTTGAAACCGTATTGGACGTGCGGGGTAAAGTGGAGCTTACAGATGAAGTCTGCCCCCTTTGTGAAGGAGGCCGGCTGAAGAAAGAAAGTCTGGCTGTGAAAGTAGGAGACTTGAATATTTATGAGCTGACTTCCCTGCCCGTAGGAAAGCTGACTGATGAACTTTTTACTTTTAAGCTTTCCTCTTCTGAAGAACTGATCGCTTCAAGAATACAAAAGGAAATTCTTTCACGCCTTGAAATCATAGTTGAACTGGGAATGCCATACATCCAGCTATCCCGAACGACCGCTTCTCTCTCGGGCGGTGAAGCTCGGCGCCTTCGTCTGGCTGCACAGGTTGGCGCTCGCCTGAGAGGCATACTCTATGTCCTGGATGAGCCTACCATAGGTCTTCACCAGAAAGATAACCGCCGTTTGATTTCCTTGTTGAGAGAAATCAGAGATCAGGGGAACTCCATAATTGTTGTTGAACATGATGAACAGACGATTCGCTCAGCTGATTTCATCCTGGATTTAGGCCCTGGCGCTGGGGAAGGAGGAGGATTTAAAGTAGTTGAAGGAAATTTAGATCTCATCCTTTCCTCTCCAGTTTCTCTGACTGCGAAATATCTTAGAGGGGAAAAATGTGTCCTTGTTCCTTTAAAGCGGAGAAAGCCAAAAGGCTGGCTTGTGGTTTTAAAAGCGGCAGAGCACAATTTGAAAAATATCGATGCTCGGATTCCGATCTCAGTTATGACAGGTGTCACAGGGGTTTCGGGTTCAGGGAAGAGTACTCTTGTCTACGATATTCTTTTCAAAAGACTCTTGAATATATTCTACAAGGCTAAACAAAGACCTGGAAAACACAAGGCTATTTCAGGAATTGATCAAATTAACAAAGTCGTCTCCGTCGATCAGAAGGCCATAGGTCGAACGCCTCGGTCAAACCCAGCCACTTATACAGGGCTCTTCACCCCTCTGAGACAACTTTTTTCTCGTGCTCCGGAGTCAAGAATGAGAGGGTATTGGGCAAGCCGTTTCAGTTTTAATCTTCCTGGAGGACGATGTGAGGAATGTCGAGGAGCAGGCGTCAGAAAAATTGAGATGCATTTTTTACCCGATGTTTTTGTAACCTGCGACCGTTGCGGAGGAAAACGCTACAATACGGAGACTCTTTCTGTCCGGTATAAGGGGAATAATATTGCGGATTATTTGGATATGACTGTTGATGAAGCATATGAATATTTGAAGGCTGTTCCGATTCTGAAGAGAAAGCTGGGAACATTAAAAAAAGTAGGTTTAGGTTACATCAGATTGGGTCAGCCAGCTCCTACTATCTCAGGGGGAGAAGCTCAGAGAATCAAGCTGACCAAGGAGCTGAGCCGGAAAGATACAGGGAAGACTCTGTATCTTCTGGATGAACCTACCACCGGTCTCCATTTTGATGATGTTCGCAAGCTTCTCGAAGTTCTTTCAGAGTTGGTGGAATTGGGTAATACTGTGGTAATTATTGAGCATAATCTTGATGTTATCAAGTATTGTGATTATATTATAGATTTAGGTCCGGAAGGAGGTGAAAAAGGAGGCTGGATTGTTGCTCAGGGTGTTCCAGAAAAAGTGGCGGAAGCAGAAAATTCTCACACTGGCAGGTTCTTAAAGAGGGTCTTTACGGAAGGAAAACCAATTTTCGAATGAAAAATGGCATTTAAAGATATATTAGGCAATAGCCGCGTAAAAAAGATCTTGAGGAAAGCTCTGCAGAAAAATAAAGTTCCCAATTCTATGCTTTTCTATGGGCCGAGGGGAATCGGCAAGAAGGATATGGCTTTGGTGTTGGCTAAAGCGATGAACTGCGAGAGAAAAAAAGATGATGCCTGTGAGGTCTGTGCATCCTGCAAAGCGATTAATGCGGGAAATTTTCCCGATGTCCTTGAGATTTCTCCTGAGAAAGAAGTGATAAAGATTGATCAGATGAGGATATTGAGAAAGATAGCTTATCTGAAGCCTATGATGGGAAAGAAAAGAGTCTTTGTTGTTGATGATGCTGATAAGATGACGGAAGAAGCAGCAAATTCTCTTTTGAAAATACTGGAAGAACCCCCTCTTTTTTCTTATATTATCCTTGTTGCTTATAATCCTTTTATGATTATGTCTACCATAAAATCTCGATGTCAGGTATTAAATTTCTCCCCTGTCTCTAAAGAAGAGATAGGAAAAATTTTGGTGGAGAAGGGATATGAGGAGAAAAAAGCCAGAATTATTTCTCTCCTCGTTCGTGGGAATCTTAAACAGGCTTTAAGTTTGGAATGGGAAGAGGTTCAGGATAAAAGAGCGAAAGCTTGGCAGCTTTTCCTTTCTCTTCTCAGGAAGGGAAAAGTTGCTCTTTTTTTGAGGAATTATGCTACTTCTCAAAGAACTATTGTCCGGAACGAATGGGAGCAGGTCTTAGAAATGCTCTCGTCTTTTTGCCGGGATTCAATCCTGATCAAAGAAAAGAGCGATAGTCGCCTCCTGATGAATCCTGACTATGAGGAAGAAATCAAGAAAGAAGAAGCGCTGCTGAGCCTCGAGGGGTTGATAGATTGCCTGACAAAGATAGATTATGCGATTTATGGTTTAGGAAAAAACCTTAATGTGAATCTGCTTGTCAGTTCGTTTTTTTCATATTTTAAGGAATGGGAATATGCCTGAGATTATCTGTGTACTTTCTGAGCTTTCGGGTAAAGTTTTTCGGGCCAAAAAGGGAGAAGAAGATTTAAAGAGAGGAGATTTATGTATTGTTGAATCCGAGTTAGGAGGCGATTTGGTGGTTGTTATAGATACTTCGAGCGATGTATGCAGTCATCTAAAATCTGCCCGGGATGCAGTCAAGATCATACGAAAAGCCACCGAAGAAGACGAGAAAAAACACAAATGGCTTAGGAAGAAAGAGAAGAAGGCTTTCGACTTTTGCCTGGAGAGAATCAAGAGCCGAAATTTGCCGATGAAATTAGTCATGGTTAGGTATTTCTTTGATGAGAAGAAAGGAATATTCTATTATACAGCAGATGGACGCATTGATTTCAGGGAGCTCGTGAAGGACTTAGCCAAAGAGTTCAAGATGCGGATTGAAATGCGCCAGGTTGGAGTGCGGGACGAGGCAAAGATGGTCGGAGGACTGGGAGTTTGTGGGCGCCAGCTTTGCTGTTCTAGCTTCATGAAAGATTTTAAACCCGTAACAATTCAGAGGGCAAAAAAACAGAAGATTGTCATTAACCCTACTAAAATATCCGGGTTGTGTGGACGATTGATGTGCTGCCTTGCTTTTGAAGAGGAAAGTCGGGGTCGGATGTATGCAGAAGAAAAAGCGGAAGAGGATCAGTGAGGGATATATTCAGGATTGGGAGTGAATGGATGGGATTCTATTCGCCTTTTGTAATTTTGAAGTGAACCTTGCTTGATATGGCGATAAGGGTTCCTTTGGGAGAGAAAGCTTTCACCTCCCAGGAATATTTGTCGCCCAGTGTCATCCGTTTTTTAACTTTTTCCGGAAGAACAATGAAATTATCTTTTGTTGTGGTAGTCCACAACTTCTCACCATCATCATAAATGTAGATTTTGTATTCTACATCTTCACCTGAATCTTTCCATTCGAATTTTGAAGGAACTATTTTTATATCTATTACAGGGGAGATGAGAGTTATTGATTCCCCCCTGACTTTTTCTTCACTTATGAAAAATTGAGGTGGTGCGGGCTTGAAATAAGGGAAAAAAATGAAGATGGCGATGAGGAGCAAGGCCGTATAAACTGGAATCAGTGCCCACTGCGTGGGAGTAAAGAAAGAAACGATTTTTTCAAACCAGGTCGCTCCTTTTTCCTCTTCAACATATTCATCTTGAAAGATCCCATCTCCTTTTTGCTTGATTAAGGAAATAAGCTCGTCTCTTCCCACCATTTTTTCAAAGCAATAGGGGCAGTTAAAATAATGCTCCTCGAATTTGTTCTTTTTCTCATCATCTAATCTATCAAATAGATAATCATCGATGAGATGTTCGCATTTACACATTTTCATGCCATGTTCCTGTCAAAACATTAATTCCATAAGTTTAGTCGTAGCAGGAATGAAAAATGGAAAAAAATTCATTTTTTTATCAATTTCTTTAGAAGTTTTTGGGAATAGTTCACACGTTCGCTAACCCTATGGGGAGTGATGCATAGCTTTTTAGCAACTTCCTCTCTCGAAAGTCCTTTATAATAATAAAGGTAAAGGACTTCTCTGTATTTGGGCTTTAGTTTTTTTATCGCACCTGCTATTAATTCAGCTCTTTCTTTGTTTTCAACGTGCTCATGAGGGTCGGGAAAAGGAGTCGGTTCTGGGGCATGTTTCAGCACTTTGGTCTTTTGCCTTATGTAATCAATGATCCTACGGCTGGTGATAGTATATATAAATGTTCCAATCGAAGATTCTCCCCTAAACTCCTTCTTCTTTATTTTTTCTATGACATTAGTGATAATTTCATTAGCAATATCCTCCCAATCTGGATTGGAAGCCCCTACGGATTTTCTAACTCTAAAACGAACAACAGGACCATATTTAGCATAAATTTCTTCTAAATTGGTTTCCTGCTTCCTTTTGTCCATTTTTGACCAGCTTCTCTTTTTCTATAGCATTATACGGACATTGACATCAGATGACAAGCCTGGATTTCAATTTCTTAGGTTTAATTGCGACTAAACCTTTCGCCCAAAAAATTTGAGGATGGGTAGTTGAAAAAGAGTTACTAAAATTTATCAAAAGCAAATTCCATTCTTTCGGGCATTAGCGAGTAGCTTGGTGCAACAAAGTAGACAGGGACAAACTTCAAAGGGGAAAAACTCTCACGCAATAAGAGAAAATACATTATTTACTATAGATAAAAAAGACAGGAAAAATTCCTTTTATCAGTCTTTAATCAACAGAAGCTTTGATCTTCATGCATCAAAAGAGGCGGATAAAAGCGAGTTTGTTTTTGCCTCTAATCCTTATAATATGATCTTAAATGGGGGAGAAGCTCCATGGAAAAGGGCAGGTTCAAAGCCTCCCTTCGCCTTTGTCTTTAATGAAGAGAAAGAGGAGCAGGATTATTCGTCTTGGGATATGGAAAGCACGGAGGTCAGGAAGATGTCATCGGCAAGAAATATATTAAGGCACATGGATCTTCACTACGGCAATATTTTCAAGGATCAAATCTCTAATGTTGAAGAAGATATCGCGGAAAAGCAGATATTTTTCAACTCGAGCCTTCTCTATTTAATTGCCGCAACTGACGGCAATGAAGACAGCATAGGCCATTCTAAGCTTGTGGCCAGTTACACGACGCTTTTGACCAAAGATCTTGGGATTGAAGATAAGAATTTCTTGGTCAATATCCAGAGGGGTGCTTTGCTTCATGATGTCGGAAAAATAGGGATTCCCGAATTCATCTTGAGAAAAGCCAGCTCTCTAAACGAAAAAGAAAAAGGAATCTTGCAAGAACATCCACTTTTGGGCTATGAGATGATAGAGGAATTTGATTTTTTAAGGAAAGCAGCCCATGTCGTTCTATATCATCATGAGAAATATGACGGAAGCGGCTATCCTTTTGGTTTGACCGGAGAGGAAATTCCAGTGGAAGCGAGAATCTTTGCTTTGGCTGATACATTAGATGCCATAACTTCTGATAGGCCCTACAGGGAGGGAAAAAGCTTTGAAGAAGCCTTGAGAGAAATGGAGAAATATCGAGGTAGCCAGTTCGACCCTGCCCTTTTGGATAGCTTCCTTTCCATTCCAGTAGAAAAGTGGCAGGATATAAAAGTGAAAACTCTGGCCTCCCTTCGCCTTCCCCTTATTAACTGATATTATTCCCCCCTTTAAAGTTTAACGCCTAGATATGCTCTTCTCTTTATATTATGTAGGGGTTTGATTTATCAAACCCACCTTTTTTCTCCGGCCAAACACTCACTCATCTCTCTCTATTTTTTCCAGATACGATTGAGGATCCACCAAAAATTCTCTGGGCTTGCTTCCCTCAGAAGGGGCCACTATTCCTTCATGTTCCATCTGGTCAATGATCCTGGCAGCCCGGGCGTAACCCAACTTGAGCTTTCTCTGAAGATAAGAGGCAGAAGCCTGACCTGTAACGAGTATGAGCTTAAGAGCTTTATCATAGAGTTCATCTTTTTCGCCGTTTTCCTCCCAGAGCTGGTCAGTTTGGCTTTTGAGGGTTTTGACAATTTTTTCATCATAGCTTGGGCTTGCCTGTTCCTTAACAAACTTGACCAGTCTGGTGATTTCAGGAAGAGAAATATAAGAACTATGCAATCTAATATGGCGAGGATAATTAGGAGGCATAAAGAGCATGTCTCCTAAGCCAAGGAGTTTTTCAGCACCGGACGCGTCAAGGATGATTCGAGAGTCAATCTTTGAGGGAACGCGGAAGGCTATACGGCTGGAAAAGTTATTTTTGATAGTCCCGGTTATCACATCTATCGAGGGCCGCTGAGTGGCCATCACGAGGTGAATACCCACTGCTCGGGCTAATTGAGCCAGGCGGGCAATGCAATACTCCACATCTTGAGCCCCGATCATCATCAATTCTGCTAATTCATCGATGATGATGACGAGATAAGAGAGGGGCTTGAGTTTTTCTTTATCATCTTCTGTGAGATTCTCTTTTTTTTCTTTTATTATTTGTTTTACCTGGTGATTGTATTGTTCGATATTTCTTACTTTGAGAACACCCAACTTTTGGTATCGCTCTTCCATTTTTTTTGTTGTATCCAACAAAATCTTGCCTGCCTTCTTGGCGTCCTTAATAACAGGGCAGAGAAGGTGAGGGATTCCGTCCCAAACCGTGAATTCTAATCTTTTGGGATCGATGAGAATGAGCTTGACTTCTTCAGGTGTAGCCTTGAAAAGAATGCTGGCGATAAGCGAGTTGAGAGCTACGCTTTTTCCTGTTCCAGTGGCTCCGGCAATAAGAAGATGGGGCATGATGGATAAATCTGTGACATAAACTTCACCATGAATAGTCTTTCCCAGGGCAAAAGTCAGTTTAGAGGGAGAATCCTGGAATTTTTCCGATTGAATTACGTCTCTGAGTTTAATGATTTCTCTTTTGTTATTGGGAATCTCAACTCCCAGAGAAGATCTGCCCGGCATTCTTTGGACTCTGACCGATTCTGCCCCTAATGCCAGGGAGAGGTCTTCTGTGAGGTTAGCCACCTGACTCACTTTTATTCCTGGATATGGATAGAATTCATAAGTGGTGACCACAGGGCCAGGATGATACTCTTTGACCTCCCCCTCGACGCGGAATTCCCCTAATTTCTCCTCTATCCGTTGTTTTTTTTCATAGAGTTCGTTTTTATCGATTTTTTCATAGGGTTTTCCAGGATCCAAAAGAGTAAGAGGTGGAAAATTGTAGT
>Ga0209986_10003131_pt1 | contig 14663 bp, 12 predicted proteins | sample BlataG_FD_183168 | JGI IMG/M metagenome (GOLD analysis project Ga0209986, IMG submission 183168) | Deep subsurface microbial communities from Black Sea to uncover new lineages of life (NeLLi) - Black_00105 metaG (SPAdes) (version 2) | ecosystem: Environmental > Aquatic > Marine > Oceanic >...
AGTCAGAGAAATATTCCCAGAGATAGGTTTCTATATAGCCATTATCAAGAGGCATGAAGAACGCACCATCTAAAACAGAGGTATCAATAATAGCAAAGCCTCCAGAAGGAAGATACAGTGTGGTATCATCTATATATGCATAGTTTCCCGGCGTATGCACATCGGCACCTGCTAAGGGGAAAGCATATGGAAAGCTCTTGGGAAAGTGAAATTCTATTTGTTGACCTATTGCTGTATCTACCTGAAATTCATTAATAATATCTGTCCATACAGGATTTGCGATAATTATTGCAGGCAATACGTACAATGCAGCTAATTTCCCCATATCTTCTCCATTTATATTATAACAAGTATTCAAAATATGTCAAGGGGTAACTAAATAGTGTGTCGTTGCACAGCGAAAATGTCAGCTTTAATTACAAATCATAAATGATTCCCAAAACCGAACAAAATGATACCTGCTCTCAAGGTGTTTGGTTTTATTCGTTTAGTCGGGCTGCTCAAATATTTCCAATTCTGCGCCTTTATCCAGGACATAACAATCCCGGGGATACTTGAACAAAATGATACCTGCTCCCAAGGTTATGCTGAATCAACACGAGAGATATGGCAAGGATGCATGATCATGATACACGTTATGGAACTTATTTGTGAACACCTGGTATACGTGCCGTAATTATCGTACTAAAAGCAATTTTTGTATCTGTTTAACCCCTTGGCTTGTGACCAGAAGCATATAAGTCCCGCTCGGTAATTCAGTACCACTGTTGTTTTTACCATTCCATTCAACCGTAGTCTGAGCAGTTGTAATCAGTGCAGCGATATTTCGCACCAAACGACCGCTTATATCAAATATCTCTATATTACAGGACTTTGCAATATTCATATCGCCAAAAGCAATTCTAATTCTCGTCGTTGTCGAAAACGGATTAGGCCCTACTTGTATGTTTATGGCATTCTCTGCCGGATATTCTTGGACGGCCGGGGCAACCCAACCTTCTTCATTATAATTTAGTGGACCATTATTCCAGCCACCTATTACATAGACACAATCATCCTTCAACCCAACAGCGATTGACTGACGCGCATATTGCATTGATTGGGCGAATACCCATGTATTGAGCGCAGGCTTGTAGACTTCCACGGTTGTGTGGTAATTATAGTAATCATAGCCACCAACAGCATAAGCCTCACCGCCGAACGCGAAGCCGCCAAGGCAGTATCTTGAGTTTTGCATATTTAATCTTGACGTCCAGATGTCACTTCCTGGATCATAGCATTGATTAATAGTTGTAGCACCACCGCCAATCGAGGTTGATCCACCAAATACATAGATTGTATCTCTGATCACAGCACATGCTGGACCCATACGAGCTGTGGGCATGGATGATTTTGTGGTCCAGGTATCGGTCGCTGGATCGTATTCCTCAACCGTATTGAATATATTACCGCTCATATTCATGCCGCCAATTATGTATATTTTATCCGCCACAGTTGCTATTGCATAGGCATAGCGTGGTGTCGGCATGGTTGCTTTTGTGGTCCAGGTGTCGGTACTAAGGTCATATTCTTCAACAACACCGCTGGCACTTGAACCCACCCATCCGCCGATAACATACATTTTACCATTTACAACACCAGCACCGATATGGGCACGTGCTACAGACATATTAGCCTTGGTCGACCAATTGTCAGTCAGGGGGTCATAGACATAATTTGTCGTGTATCGAGAAGTCTGGTCCCGTCCTCCAATAACATAGATTGTATCATTGAATACTGCGCAGCCGCTGCCTGCAAGAACCTGTGGCAGAGGGGTTTTTGTCGTCCAAACAAGCGGATTTGCGACAAGTGAGAATAGTGATACGACGATAAATATTTGCATAATACCTCCCTTTATTATTAATTATACAGCGCTGATGTTTTTTGTCAATACCCCCAAGGTATTCAAAAAACCAAAGGGATACTATTAAAGTCTCTGTAGCTCAAGCAGCTTGCCAGCTTTTAACCTGCCCGTATACAGATAATACTTTTTGTCGGGATAAAAATTCATTAGCAGGGTATCGCGCGCACCCCGGTGTCGTGCATATATTACATTATCCTTAAAGTCGGGTGAGCTATTTAGAAACCCTGAGCCATACCAGAGCAGCGAATCAAACGGAAATACCGGGTAGTCATATTGTACAAACACGATGCTATTTGTCAGTTTTTTTCTTTTTACTAATTTTGAAAGGTAAACATCAACCCCCCAGTATGAATTTGCATAACCGCGGTCTTTCCAATAGAAATCCGGTTCGTCGCCTTTTATTAGCTTGGGCATAGTATTTACTGCACTGTATAAAAATAGCGCAGCAATAATGAATACCGAGATAATGTTTATGCTTTTTGCTGAAGCCCTCTTGATTCGTAATTTTTCTTTTACTAACTCAGGCAGTATTAATATTGCACGCGCTGATAGAATTACCAAAAATGGTAATGCTTCGTACAGAAATCGTGGACCAAAGCACAGGTCATGATACCAGTAGAATATGTAGGCAATACCAAGACATATAAAAGATAGAAAGAAAATGAAATCCCAGCGTCGCATTTTGCGGCTTATTAGCAGAATAACTACAGGCAACAGAGAAATATATGGCCAGCCAAATAAATGAAGGTTTAGTGCCTTTATTGAACCCCAGAAATCAGTCAAACCTCCTGAAAACGTATGCGGGGGTCCCCAGGTGCCTTTGCCAAAACCGAGACCGTGATTCGGACCATAAAGGATTGTATAACCGAATTTGAATGGATGTCCATTTGTGATGTAATTATAGATAAGCATGAGAGCGATAAAGATCAAAGCAAATAATGTAGTGGAGGCGAATAGGGACATATACTGTCTGGGTTTTTTAAAGATCAGTATCATTCCATAGACCAGGAATGGTATGCACAAAGCAAATGCCGTATAGAAACGTATTAATGCGCAAAAGCCCAGGCTTATACCGGCTAAACATGCATAAACAAACGTTTTTTTCTTGACCGTTTTGATAAAGAAAAGAGCAAACAGAGCGATTGTGAACATGGCGCTTGAGTGCGCCATAAATTCAGATGACATGAAAAGAAAAAACGGCGAGAGTACCGTGAAGATCGCGGCGAGTTGCCCAGTTTTCTCGTCGTGAATTTCCTTACCCAGAAAAAATATAATAAGAACAGATAAAGCGCCTAATAAAGGGTTTATTATCCAGGGTATGCCGAGTAATACACCTATCATTAAGAATAGCGCATGGCCTGGTGGATATTGAGAATACCATTTGCCATTATTGATCATATGGGTGTAATCGAAAAATTCCTTGAATGGATGCGAAGCTGCGTAGAGTTTGCCACAAGCGAATATCTTTGCCTGAAAGACCTGAGCAATACTATCCTGGACATGGGGGATTTGGTCAAAGACAAAATATGAGATAAGCAGCGTCGCCAAAAAAGGAATAATGAAGACAATAAATAGAAAAGTCCTCTGGTTTACCCTGATACGCATTGTTCAATTCTATCCATCTGAGAATCAAATGCAATAAGAGAACTGAGGTTGGGGTTCTCAGATTTAATATCAACGGATTATATGTACTTATTTTCGAATTGTCGATGAAGAAAAAACTATTTAGCTTTCGAGGCTAAGTATTTCCTTAAACCTGCACAGATGGTAAAGACAATGGCAAGGAACAAGACAATAGCTGCTCCTGAAGGTACATCAAAAACATAGGATAAGCACAACCCGATAACCGTTAAAACAACTGCGAGTATCATAGACAAAACTATTAACGTTCTTAGCTTGTTGGTAAATTGCTTTGCAATTGTGGCGGGGATTGTCAGGAGCGCGATAACAAGGATTATCCCAACCACCCTTATAAGGACGATAATACTGAGCGCAACAAGACAGAGCAGAATCAAATAGAGAGTTTGGGTTGGCACGCCGACAATCAATGAGAATTCTTCATCAAAAGATAAGGCGTGTAATTCCTTGTATAATAATAAGACGGTCACGATGATTATGATATCGAGAACCAACATAATGATTATGTCGGAGATCGGCACGGTCAGGATTGAGCCGAACAAATAACCGAAAAGATCTGGTGCATAACCTGGCGATAAACTGATAAATAGAATCCCCAAAGCCATACCAACTGACCACAGTATGCCAATAGCAGAATCTTCGCTTATTTTGGTTTTCTTACTCAGTATACCGATTGCCAGAGCCGAGAGTAAGCTAAAAGGTATTGCGGTTAATACCGGGTTAATATTGAGCAAATATCCCAGACCTATGCCGCCAAAAGCAGCGTGGCTTATGCCGCCGCTAATAAAGACGATTTTTTTCACGACGACAAAAGCGCCTACAATACCACATGCAATGCCCACCAGGACCGCGGCGAACAGGGCATTGCGCATGAATTCGTAATGGAGTATTTCAATCATTTATCATTATCTCCGACTGAATCATGGGCTGGGGCGTGGGTTATCAGCTGGACCGGATATTCATACATTTCTGAAATTTTATGCATGCCTACCTTTTTCGAACCATGGTAATAAAGCCGCTTATTAAGACAAGCTATTTTATCTATATACGTTGAAACGACACTTATGTCGTGGGTTACGAGCACAATGGTCATCTCTTTGTTGAGGTCATGGAGCAGCTCGTAAAAAGTCTGCTGCCATTGCGTGTCAACACTGGAGACCGGTTCATCAAGGAGTAGTAATTTTGGTTCGGTCGATAAAGCCCGGGCAATAAAAACACGTTGTCTTTGACCTTGAGACAGCTTGCCAATTTCGTTATTTCTATACTGCTGCATACCAACTTTTTCTAAAGCCGCCATGCATACACTGATGTCAGTTTTTGTATATTTTCTGCCGATGCCTCTTTTCCCCAATCTTCCCATAAGTACAACTTCGCTGACACTTATCGGAAAATCAAAGTCAAATGTAATGTGTTGAGGTAAATAGCCAATGTGTTGCCGCGCTTTTTTTGCTGAAGTGTCAAAGACATAGACCTTGCCCTTATCAGGCTCAAGTAAACCAAGGATGATTCTGAGGATTGTGGTTTTACCCCCGCCATTAGGACCTATGATACCGAGGAAGTCATTCTGTTTAATAGTGATATTGATATCTTCTAAAACAGATACATTAGTATAAGCAAAATAGACATTTTCTAATTTAACTATAGTATCTTTGTTCAATTACTACTCCATTGTTTGATCCAGTATTGAGGCGATTTTTTTTAAATTTGCCATATATTCCTTTTCTAACGGATCGATTAGAATAACCTGGCCCTGGATTTCCTTGGCAATCACCTCGGCACTCTTTGTATTGAATTGTGGAGAGGCAAACACGACTTTTATGTCGTCGGTTTTTGCTTGTTCAATAAGGTGCAATATACCTTTTGCGGTTGGTTCTTTGCCTTGGTTCTCAACAGATATTTGCGCCAAATTATATGCGCTGGCAAAATAACCCCAGGCTGGATGAAAGACCATGAATTGTCGGTTAGCCTTCTTACTTAAAAGGTTGGCGATGTCATTGTTCAGAGTGTTCAATTCTCCAATATACTGCTCTTTATTCTTTTTATAGAATATCTGGTTATTGGGGTCAATTATGATAAGAGCATTATAGATGTTTTCGACCATTATTATTGCATTTTTAGGAGACAGCCAGATATGGGGGTCTCCTTTGATAAATTGGACGGACTGGGATGCATCACATAATAATAAATCTTGGTTGACTGAGAGGATTTTCTCCAGCCAGACTAATTCGAACTCAATAGGTGTACCGACTTTCACGTACAGCTGTGCTTTGCTAAGCCGGGTAAATTGTCCAGGCCTTGGTTCGTAGCTATGCGGGGATGCACCTGATGGGATCATTACCGAGACACCCACTTTGTCGCCACCGATTTTCTCGGTGAATTCGGCAAGGGGGAGTATGCTGACGACTATGTGGATTTTGTCAGTGGGCATGTCTTTTTGTGAACAGACAGGGAGGGCGATGCAGAGAATCAAAATCACCAGTAGTTGGATCCCTATTCTCAGAGCGGAATATAACTTATTACATTCACACATTCTGTTATACTCTATTCGAGATAGTGTATTTGTCAACACAGAAGACAATGCTAGATTTGATTAGATTGGAGGATCCTGATATGGACTAGTACTTTATTGCTTTAAGCCTTTGTTCGCCAACTGCAATAAAATAGATGCCGCTTGAGAAACGGGAGCAGTCAATGCTAATTTTATTGCTGGCACTTTTGTTCTCAATGTTGATCCGCAGTTTTCCTGCGACATCGTATATATTAATAGATGGAGAAAAAAATGTCTATTTGTCAAGGGCTGACGTGCCATTTTATGTCCAGGTCATTTTCTGGAAAGAAATCCGTTTTCTTGACCGTGAATACACTTTTATCATTTACCTTTTTGTGAGTATATGGTGAATAGTTGATTCTAACTTGCAGACTCGCCGGAGCAATGATCGTAAAAAGGGCTTGTTTTATTGGTTTTTTCCATTGGTGCGTTGTTGTGGTAATATACGTGAATTGACGCAATTTTATTCTCTGACCGTATTTAATCTTGAACGAATCAATACTCTGGGCTTTCATCGGCATATCGAAATATATGCCTGCTGTATCTTTTGTATATGGAAAATCGAGCGTTATAGTATCTGGATATACATGGTTTGAATCAACTGGAAACGGGTAGTAAAAAGTAACCCGCTTATTCTGGACAGTGAGGTTTTTAAAAAAATACTGACCCGTAACCATGACCCCGTTGTTCTCTATTTCAATAACTATCTTCTCTTTGAAGAAATCAATCGGTGGTTGTTTTTGGCAGCAGAGAATTATACAGGGTATTAATAAGGAATACTTCATTTTTCCCGCACCTGATAGTCGGTGTATTTTTTTAGGTTGATAACTGTTTTGCTTTCTCAGTAATCGAAGTTAGAAGTGAATCAAAGGATTTTTCAAATGCCGCCACGCCATCACTGAGTAATTTCTCGCATATCGCGTCAACATTAATACTATTTTTTGATAGTTCGCTAATAATTTCTTTGTGCTCAGCAATATTACCAGTTAGTGCCTGTTTGACAACCCCATGATTGAGAAATGCATTGAGCGTCTTTTCCGGGATAGTATTAATGGTATTTTTTCCAATGAGTTCAGCGACATATTTTGTATCGCTATAAACAGGGTTCTTAGTACTCGTTGAACCCCACAGAAGACGCTGGACGCGTGCACCCTTTTTCTGTATTTCTTTGAACTCCTTACTTGAGAAGAGCTCTTTGTATTTGCTGAAGATGAGTGCGGAGTTTGCTACTGCGGCTTTGCCTTTGAGCGATTCTAACTTGTTTTTTGTTTCATCGTTTTGTTCAGTTATCTTTTCATCAAGGAGATTATCAACCAGGGTATCGACGCGGCTTACGAAAACACTGGCTACCGAAGCGAGCCGGCTGATATCACCGTTGTTTTGGACAAACCTGCTCACGCCTTTTATGTATGCGTGGGCAGTATTGATATACTGCTGCAGAGAAAATATCAGCGTTATATTGACATTTATGCCCTGCGCCAAAAGTTCTTCGATTGCCCTAAATCCTGGTTCAGTGGATGGTACTTTGAACAAAACATTGGGGCGGTTTACCGTATGATATAAACGTTTACCTTCTTTCACGGTTTCAGCTGTTTGATACGCGAGCCGGGGGTTGATTTCAAGACTCACATAACCGTCCAACCCCTTAGTTTTTTCATATACGGGTTTGAAGAGGTCAGCCGCATCCTGGATGTCTTTGATCGTAAGCTCATCGTAAATCTCAAAGGTGGATTTTTTCATTTGTTTTAATTTATTTATACGTACATCATAGTCATTGCTTGAACTGATAGCCTTGTCAAATATAGATGGGTTTGAAGTCATCCCTCGCACTCCGCTATCGATCATCTGCTTGAGCTTGCCCGTATCAATCAAAGAGCGGCTAATATAATCTAACCAAATACTCTGACCGAATTCAGTGAGTTCCCGAATGGTCGTTTTCCCCATTTTTACTTCCTGTTTTGATTCCTGGGCTGCCAGGAATTGACATATTGTATTCCAGAGTAGACCGAGAAAGCAACCGCTGCCCAGAGAAGATAAGGGGCTATCATGATATTGAGGATTAACGTACACACCGCTAATCCCTGGAGCAATGTTTTTGTCTTACCGTATAGATTTGCTTCAGTAGCCACGCCCTGGGGCGCACGCCGGCGTCTCAGGAGCGCGATGAAGATCTCGCGCAACCATATAATCGCAACTGCAGTCCAGTACCACGGCTCTTGGATCTTGAACGCCAGGGCGATGAGGATTGAGATGACCAATATCTTATCTGCAAGCGGATCAAAAAGCTTGCCGAAATCAGTTACTTTTTTCGTAGCCCGAGCTGCGATTCCATCTAAGATATCGGTCAGAAAGGCGATCACAAAGATTACCAAAGCAATCAATCGATTATGTGGTACCTCCCACATGATAAAAAGGATACAGCAGGGGGTGAGCACTATCCTCAATGTTGTGAGGAGATTGGGGAGGTTCATCGGAACAGTTTTATCCTTACTCTACTTGATGACAACGAGTTTTTTTACTCTTTCATTTACCGGTGTTTCCATTTTGCAGAAGTAGACGCCAGTAGGTAACTGGTTGACTCGAGTTGAGTAATACCCGGGTTCGGTTAACGCATTATGCACTATAGCACAAATTCTGCCAGCTATATCGTATAGTGTTAAACGTACTTCACCGACTTGATTTACTACAAACCTTATCTCAGGTTTCTGCGTTGGGTTTGAAGAGAAAGAGAAGTCGTTGTAAAGCGGGGTGTTATTGACATATTCCTCAATACCGTAGTAGATCTGGTATTTTTTCAGGAGCCAGAAATCAGGATCGAACTCAATTGACGTTACTGAATCAGAGATCGTAAACTCAACATATTCTGGTGAATTATTTATCGGGATATTGACAAGCGTGTCACTGCTCGTTGTATGTAAGAGAATTTGGACCGGCATATGGAAAACTGCAGGAGCATTTGTCTGTGTCTGGTAGATATTGATACTTGTCAGGTAATTGCCTCCAGAAGGTGTACAATACCAGAATATATTATATTCAGGATAGCCTTGGTCATATACCCATTCGTCAATAAACCAGGTCAAATCAGTTCCATATACGCTAGAGAATACCATTCTCATGTCTTCAGTGTTTGCCGTACCATAATCAAATGAATCACGATAAGCCTGCATCGCCGTAAAGAAATTATCCTGGTCAAGAAAGCGAAACATATGCATTATCCAGGATGCTTTGCAGTATGTATATCCCCAGTTGAACATCTGGCCTGGCGGTGGGTCATAAAGAGGATATCGCCATGAAGCATCTGCCTGGAAATAATCTTGAGCACGGCTTTGCATGGTACTGACAAAATACGAAAATCCCATTGTGTACCAGTCGTAATTCGCATCACTGTAGGTCGCACATCCTTCATTAAGCCAGATGTCCCGGAAATCAACGCAGGTAACCATATCACCCCACCACTGGTGAGCGAGTTCATGGGCAATGATTCGTTTCCAGCTATGTGAGCCACTAATAATATTTCGATGCATTGTTGTGTTTTCCTGGTGCTCCATGCCACCCCAGGCATACGGATACACCACATCATGTCCATAACGGTCAAATGGATAGGGTCCATACATGGAATCAAGCAATGCCATTGATACAACGACATCTGAGAGTGCACTTACTGCTTGTGCTGAGTCTTCTGGCCAGACAAAATGCCTTGTCTCGACAGAATCTCCTGATGTTGGAACAAACCAATCTGACCATACGGCAAACCTTGATGCCCCAAAGTGCATGAGATAGGTCGCGATCGGATAGTTTTCTTGCCAGACATAGGTAATCGTAGTATCCGGGTTGTTGGTTACATCAATCAGTTCTCCATTAGCACAGACAACAAACGTATCTGGTACAGTTACGGTGATCACACACCCGTAATCTGCCTTGTCATACGGTTCATCATAACAGGGCATCCATCTGCGTCCATCCCAGGGCTCGCCGAGCGTATAAGCGATAGAGTGGAAGGTGTTGCTATTATAATATTTCGGATAATAAACAAACCCACTTTGATACGATGTGACACTCCATGAACCATGATAACCAATATGAATACTGAAAGAGTCATCAGTATTATAAGTATAAGGCAGGTTGATAATTAGAGATTCACCGCTTGTTGCATAAGTAGCTGCAGCTCCATCAACCAAAATCGAGTCGATTGTGAGGGTGTAACTATGCAAAACTGCAGTATTCAAACCATCTTCCCGGCTGCGGCAGAGAATCGTATTGATCCCCTGAATACTGCGTTCAGTCATTGGTACGTTTAAATCAAGCTCATATTTGAGCACATTAAAAGAATGGGTTGATTCAGCACGCTGAAAACGACAATCTGGTCTTGGGTGAAAGTACTTTGCTTCTAAATTATCCGCCCCCCACTGAGTGCATAATAATAGTATCAAAAGCATGATCTCTCCTTTCTAGATTTATATTATACTGAGCAAGTAACCAATGTCAATCAGCTGGACTGGAACACGGTCTTGTCCTTGACAAAACTCAAACCATGAATATCATAATACCCGTAGTCATTGCAAACCTGAGTTTGTAGAACATAAGCTGAAACTTTTGGTCCTTTTTCTACGTATTATTACATATGAAGGCAAGGTTAATCGTTAATGGGTGGGGTTATTTCAAAGCCGCATAACAATGCCATCCCACAATAGAGGCAGCGATGCCATATACCGATTTACCAAAAACGAGAGTATTTAAATTAGAGAGGAGGTCTAATGTATTTTTTTCTATTGTTAGTGTTAATCCAGGGCAGTGATAATGCAATTGAGGTTAGGTATGTTGAAACCGGACCTAAGATCGACGGCATAATAGAAGAAGTCTGGCAAGAGGCTGACTCAGCATATGATTTTGTACAAAATTGGCCATATGAAGACCGGGAACCGACCGAGAAAACTATTGTCTATGTATTACAGGATAAGGCAAACCTGTATTTTGCCTTTAAGTGCCTTGCTGAACATAACAAGCCAGTAAAAAGTTTTACCCGGGATGAAGATTATGTGAGGATCGGGATTGATCCATTCGCCAGCAAGACAACGGCTTACTATTTCCGGGTTTTTGCCAGTGGCATTAAGCACGATGGTTGGGTCCTGGACGATGGTCGCTCTTATGACGATTCATGGGAAGGGGTATGGTCCAGAGCAGTCGAAGTTTATGATGATTACTTTGTCGTAGAAGTGAAAATACCTTTCAAGTCAATCCGTTATAAAAAAGGTCTTGATGCTTGGGGCATACAGTTTGAGCGTCATTGCGCGGCAAATAATGAGAACGACTACTGGACCAGGGTATTGCAGGTAGAAGGAGATATGGTCTCTAAGTGGTATCCCTTGACCGGCGTAAACCCTCAAGCAACGGGCTATTATTTTGAACTCTACCCAGAGACTTATTTTAGATATGACAAAAACTGGTATGCTGAACAAGAAAGTACTGAGTATAAACCAAGTATAAGTATGAACGTGAAATGGGATATTACTTCGCAGACAACCCTTAATGCTACTGCATATCCAGATTTTGCCCAGATCGAGTCGGATCCGTTTTCCTTGAATTTGGGGCGCTATCAAACGTATCTTGAGGAGCGGAGACCCTTTTTTCTTGAAGGCAAAGATATATTCCGTATGTCTGATTTTGGCAGTGGCAAAGGTTTTTTCAGCCCGCTTGATATATTCTATTCCCGCAGGATTGGAAAGTCCATGAATGGTGATGCCGTGCCTATAATCGCAGGGTTGAAGCTCACTAATAAATCTGAGGACTGGAATATCGGTCTGCTTGGTGCATATACAAACGAGTATGAAAAGAACGACAGTATGCTTGAGCCGTATACAAGCTATGGGGTTTTGAGGGTGAAACGCGGCGTGATGGATAATTCAGATATTGGTGTATTGTTCAGCGGTACGATGAATAAGAAAGATGATTATAATTATGCGATTGGTCTTGATGGCGTACATCGTAAAGGCTTAAACCAATTCATTGCCCAGGGTGCATTCAGTGATAAGAATGGGGAAATGGGTTGGGCATTTAAATCAGGGTTTTTCGGGCTTATCGGCAATTTCTTAACGATCGCTTCTGGAGAAATTGTGCATGACTCATTTGATGTCAGTGATATCGGTTTTGTACCCTGGGTAGGTCAGAAGAAGCTGCTCCTTATTAGTGGTTCTTTTAAACAATATGCAGAAGGGTTTATCAGTAACATATTTGCTGCACCCGGGGTTATTGTGATCCAAGAGCCTGGCGAAGAATGCGTTTCAGCGATTGGTTTAATAGAAATCAACCCCAATACACGTAATGGTTGGGGATGTGACCTTTCATTCTATCTTGGTCCGTATTATGAAGCAGACACAAATTATCTCTATAAAAGTGTCAATTTAAGTACCTGGGGAAGACTTTTTGGCCAGCATATTGATTTTGGATGCAACTATACGTACACATACAATTACTCGCGTGGTTTTCTGGCTTACCAGGGATCAAACTGGTTGTCATATAACTACTCTATCATGTCGCAAATGAGTATTGGCTTGTCTTCTAACTTATGGATTGAGTGGGATACACTCAATACCATGATTGGCATGACCCCGCGCTTCAGACCTAATGTTTCATTCAAGTTCAATGCTGACATGAACTTGAGTCTTTTCAGTGAGTTTGTAACGCAGACACCTCATGCAGATATTGGTGAAACAGAACTCTATTCAGCAAGAACTGGCATGCTCTTCGCTTGGAACTTTTCGCCAAAATCGTGGTTATACATTGCCTTAAATGACTTTCGTAAACAAGATGAGGTTGGTGATGTACAGCCATTGTACCAGGTCGGAGCAATCAAGGCAAAATACTTGGTTTATTTCTAAAAAACATATACCTATTCAAAAATGGGTTAAAACTAAACAATTACGTACCTGCTCTCAATATGTTCGGTTTTGCGCACTCCGCACAAAATTTGTTCATTAGTCATTAGTGCAAATCCCAGAATCAAGGAGTAAAAATATTTCTAAGTCATTAGCTGTCATCTTGACATCGAACTTCAGGTATTTATAATACCATCTTAAAAGGGATACGATTATAAACAATAATACCCCAAAGAACAAAATAAGCCAAAACAAAAACAAAGCCCGTTTAATCGAGGGCTCGGTGAGCAAAATACTCATCAAACTGACCATCCCCATGACATTTGGTATTGTGGGTATGGTCGCGTTCAACCTGGTTGATACTTACTTTGTGGGTAGACTGGGCACTAAAGAACTTGCTGCATTGAGTTTTACATTTCCAATTGTGCTTTTGATAAACAGTCTGGCAATGGGGCTTGGCATGGGTGCATCAGCTGTTATTTCGCGGGCTATTGGTGAGGGTGATCAGCATAAGGTTCAGCGTTTAACCACTGACAGCCTTGTACTGGCACTTCTTTTCGTAGCGTTTTTTGTGGTCATTGGTTTGCTTACAATCGATCCAACTTTTCGTCTCCTTGGTGCTTCACCCGAAATACTCGTTCTCGTAAAAGAATATATGAGCATATGGTATATCGGCAGTATTTTTGTTGTCGTACCGATGGTCGGTAATAACGCAATCAGAGCAACCGGTGATACAAAAACCCCAAGTGCAATTATGCTTATAGCGGTAACCCTTAATTTCATCATGGATCCATTATTGATTTTTGGCATTGGACCATTCCCAAGATTAGGTCTTGCTGGTGCTGCGATAACAACAGTTATTGCGCGTGCCGTCACTTTTGTCGTGGCGCTTTATGTCCTTTATTTTCGTGATAAAATGCTGACTCTCGCATTTCCTAAATTAAAAGTGGTCTATGATTCATGGAAGCGTATCCTTTATATCGGGATACCGACTGCCCTGACAAGGGTAGTAGTACCTTTGGGTATCGGTGTGATTACGAGAATTATTTCTTCCTATGGCAGTGAAGCAGTTGCCGGTTATGGTGTTGCTATCCGCATTCAGTTTTTCTCGATGACTGTAATAAGGGCATTGGCATCAGTGATTGGTCCTTTCGTCGGGCAGAACTGGGGTGCTCGTAAGTATGAGCGGATAGATCAGGGTATAGCAAAATCCAGGAACTTCTCGTTGATTTGGGGACTCGGTGTGTGTGCGGTTCTTGCCGTAGTAGCCCGTCCTATTGCATCAATATTCAATGATAATGCTATGGTTGTTTCAACAACTATGCTTTTTCTTAGAATCGTCCCGCTCAGCTATGGTTTTTTCGGTATCACAATCCTTTCATTCTCAGTCTTGAACGTACTGAACAAACCGTTCCATGCAGCTTTATTGAGTATTATGCACATGATATTGTTTATTGCGCTGGCTTTGCTCGGTTCGTATCTGTTAGGTATCACCGGCGTGTTTGTGGCAAGTGCGGCAGCCTATTGTATAGCAGGCATAGGTTCTTATTTTGTATTGAGAATCGTAGTGAATGCTATAAAGAAATCAGGTGAAACTACCTAGATTTCACAGATTTTTCACAATTCTTTAATATTATTATACGGTGCAAGCCACACTTAAAGCCGTGGGTCTTGGATGAGGATCCTGTTATCTAGGCCCACG
>Ga0209986_10003132_pt1 | contig 14662 bp, 18 predicted proteins | sample BlataG_FD_183168 | JGI IMG/M metagenome (GOLD analysis project Ga0209986, IMG submission 183168) | Deep subsurface microbial communities from Black Sea to uncover new lineages of life (NeLLi) - Black_00105 metaG (SPAdes) (version 2) | ecosystem: Environmental > Aquatic > Marine > Oceanic >...
CTTTATCTTCCTTATTGCATTTTAGTATATTTGCCAAGTTTTCGATATTGAAAGCGACTTCTCCCTTTCGGTAGAATCTGAAACCTTCCATTTTTAACTCGACTTCCATTAAGCAAATTCTAGAAGGGTCCATCAACCTAACATAAATTTTGTCCTTTTCGATATAAAACATGTCCTCGTCAGTTATGTTGGAAAAAGCTTTCATAAAATTATAAATCGCATAAGAAGAAACTCTTATCACACTAAACGCTTTTTTCTCCAAAATCATATAGAGGTCATCTGAGAGATTGGTTATAAAATTATTCTGCCTGCGTTCTCGTTCTCTTTCCGTTAGAAAATCATAATTATTCAGTATTGTATTGAGTTTCTTATTAACCAATCCGAGAAATTCGGGGGTAAATGCGTGCGTATCTTTTTCGAAAACAGTTTCTGTTAAAATGATATCATCAAAAAAAAAGCTCTTTAAATCCTGTAATTTATTTTTCAGTTGTCCTCCTTGAGTGCCCTTTCTCGACATTTGATCCCAAAATTCTTTTTTAATCTCAACCATTTTTTTTTACTGCTTGCCTTTTTAATTTAATTCTAATTTAATATTTAAATACTACTTGAAAATTATCAATAACTTGTTCTACTTCTAATACATACAAATATTGAATCAGAATACAAAACTAAAAGAACTAAAGATTGATAAATAAGGAGAGAGTACGGATTACCGTTTCCAAAACTCGAATCTTAATTTATTGTCTTATTAAAAATACTATCTTAGCGGGGAAATTTAGATAAAGAGTGTTAAAGGTAAAAAAAGTTAGATCTTCGGTTTGAATAAAATTAGCAAAAATAAAATATTGAAATACCTATGGCTAAAGAATATAAAGACGAGAAAAGAGTTAAGGAATTTCAAATCTCGCAAGAAAAAACACAAAAATCTTTAAGAGTTAATATACCAAAGCAAAAGCTTGTAAATAAAGATATTTTTATTAGAAAATTGAAAGGATAAATAAGAAATTAAGCAAAAGGATTAAATCTTATAATTAAAATATTAAAAGATTGAAGTATATAAAACATAAATTGGAAATGTGCGAAGGATTACAGGATAGGGTTTATTGTCCTTATTGCAAACAAGAAATTAATTCCGAAGTTTACAATCCTCTTTCTACTTAAATTGTTCTCTCTAGCCTGTCTAAAATTGGTAAAAACAAAGTATTTAATTTTATATCCGTAATTGTGTGCTAAACCTACATATCTTTCTCTTTTAGAACGCTTCAAGTTAGTAATTTTGGGATTTCATCGAAAAATCTATCGATTCCTAAATTCGATTTATGTATTCTTTCTATTTTTTATTTAATTAATATCGGACATATTTTGGGGTAAATCTATTTAAATAAATAAATGTTTGAGTAAAAAACTTTACTTTTTCTTTTATATTTTTTCTAAATCCAAATGTAACAGAGCAAGTTCTCTATTAATTTCTTCTAGTTTATCAATATTTTTATTTCTCTGATCTTCTAATTTTAAATACTCATTCACCAATCCTTCCAATTCTTTATCTTTAGTTGGTTCATCCTTTTTAGCATTCATTATTTTTTTTAATTCCTCTTTCTTTTAACATTTTATCTACTTCTTTTTTTAATTCTAAAACCATTTCTAAGTTGGTCTTTGTCGGTTTTAACCTCAATATATATGCATTTATTTCCATTTTTTTATTATCTTCATCTTTCATATTTATTTTACCTATTATTGAATTATTCTCTTTTTATTGTTAATTTTGTCCTCTAATTCGTCAATCTCTTTATTAATCTCAGCTAATTCCTCCATTTTAATATCTCTGAGTTCAAGAAGACTCTTAACTATTTCTTTATTAACTTCCCCCATTTATTTCACCTCACTATTTTTTTCTTTCTTTCGTAATTTAATCTTTAAATTATTCAAAGAATCTTTTAGATATTGTGGAATTCCTGTCCATTGATTCCATACTTTTTCTTTTACTTCTTTATGAGAAAAGAAAAGAGATGATTTGCCGTCAATTTTTATTATAGGAAAATTATCTACCAAAAATATTTTTATTATGTGGCCTTTAACTTTAAAAGATATACTCTTCATTTCCATTTCTACAGTATCATTTGGTGTTTCTACTATAGAATATTTATCTGTTGATAGAAGCCAGTCTTCAAGTAAACCTATTACTAAGCTTTTAGTTGTCATTAATCTTGTTGATATATACTTTCCGATAGCTTTTTTAAATTCAGGTTCTACGATATAATTACCAATATATAATATTCTTTCTGGACTATAACCCTCTACAATTTTAGTAATAATTTCAAAAGAATCTTTGTCGGGATTTTCAGATATACGAGAAATTGCTTTTTTTGCATTTTCATCACTTAATCCGAGAAGGTCTACTGCTATTTGGCATATTTTTTCCTCAGAAAAGTCCTTGAGATTCAAAGCAATAGCATCGGCTATATTTATACATAAAGTTCTTTTCTTTAAGCTGATATTATAATGTTCTAATTCGTTCCATTCTTTTTCGGTACGATTTTTTGGTTTTTTTATTAAAGCTTGAACTGTTGAAGGAAGGTCATTTATAATGCGAAGATACCTAAGAATAGTTGCCCCTTTTGCAGAGAGCATTGTAATTGTTTTTTGAAATGCTTCCTTATGGTTCATTCCTTTTTCTATACATGCATCATAAACATTTTTACAAAACAAACATTTTTGATATTTTGTCCAGGGATTTACGATACTTTCTGTTTTTGCTACTTCTAATGCCTTAAGACGATCTCTATAAATATAACAAGGGATTTCAGATAGATTAGCAAGAATCCCTGCTTGATATCTTTCATACCCATCACAGATTAAAATATGATCATTGTCCCTTTGCCAAGTAATAAGCGGTCTTTTTACACCCTTTTCCTTTACCGATTCAATTAATTCTTCGCTAGGTTCTTCTATTCGTGGATTTTTTGGATCTCGATATAGTTTCTCTATGGGAACTGGTTTATAAATATAATCTGGTGATTTATCATTTTCTTTTACCATCCTTGTTTCTTTGCCTCTTTCTCTAACCATTCCAAATAGACTTCTCGAACCAATTGTGCCGTTTTCATGTTTGCCTGAACTAGAGCATTTGTATGCCATAAGTTATATTCGGGAGGAATCTTGAATGTAGCAGTGGGAATACTGCTCATTGAGGGTGTGTGGATATTATGCTCTTCTTTTACTTCGTTCATAACAATCTCAAAAGTCTTTTCTTCTTTAAGTTTATCCCTAATACTTTCTAAGATTTCATATTGTTTTTCTATAATTTCTTTTTCCAGAGAAAAATCTTTAATAATCTCAAAAATTTTTCCGATTTTTTCTTCAAGTGAAATTTCGCCTAAATGATCAAAAATCTTCTCAACAATACCAAGAACGTTAAAATTCATTCTGAAATCAGGTTTAATATCATATTCTTTAAGAATTAATATTTCTTCATCTGTTCTTTCTTCTGGTTTTTTAATTAAAAGTTGAAGCTCCTTTGGAAGTCTTTCTATTTGTAATATTCTATATATTTCACTCGCTTTACCACCAAAACAAATATCCGCTATATCATTTATAGCCATTGTCTTTTTTTTTTGATTAATCTTTTCATCTATTTCCTTTTCTGTGAATTCTTTTTCTAATCTTATCATATTAATTGTTTTAATGACTTCTTCTTCGGTATATTTGGTTTCAATTAATAAATCAATCCAGGTAAGTATTGTAATCATCTTTTGGAAATCAGTAAGATTTTTTCTTCCTATATTTTCGCTAAAAGACATTGCAATTGCTTCCGTATCTGTAAGATCCATGACCTTACATGGAATATCGGTGATTCCCGCCCGGATTAGAGCATTTAATCTACGAGAGCCTGCAATAAGGGCATAGGGTTTATCTGTTTTACCACCATATTTTTCACTATTTGTTGGTCTAACAATGATATCATAAATTAATCCAATTCCTTTAATTGAATCTATTAATCTCTTATCTTTTTCATCATCTTCCCAGGTTCCCCTTCTTGCTTGGGTTGTATCTATTGCTATATCATCCACAGGTATTTTTTTTTCTTCACTCATTTTTTTCATATTTTTTTTCATATTATTGGTTTATTTATATAAAATAAAAAAATTAAAGAATTTACAACTTAAGTTGTAATTTTTATTCTTTATTTTTAGAAATTCCTTTTTTTTCATCTTTTGAAACCCATCCTAAAGCGATATCTTTCCAACTGACGCCTTCAACATTAAAAGTTCCTTTTCCTCCAACATCCACATAGACAATTTCAGCAATTGTTGCTTCATCATATTCGGGTAAAATTTCTTTAAGTCCAACTATAGCTTTATTTTTATTAGCATAGAGGTATAATTTTTCTTTTCCGACTAATACCCAAAATTTCTTAGCAATCTTTTTTACTGGTTTTCCTTTTTCTTCGGCTTCTATTTCTATTTCATTTATTTCTAGTCTTTCTATTTCCTCTTCTTTAAGTTCTTCCTCGACTTTTTGTTTCCACTCAATAAATCCTTTTGTTTCATTACCTTTTTCAGTTAAAGCATCTTTACCTATTTCTTCAAAATATTGTTCTTGTAATTTTTTATTTTCCATTTTCTTAACCTATTTTATATCCATCTAATTCTAATTTATTTTCTTTTGTGATTAAATATTTTTTAAGAGATTTATATCCTGTGGGCAAATAATTTTCATAAATATGACTTGCTATATTTATAGGTGATCTCGGTCTTAAATGTTGTTTAGCAAATCCACCCCACTGAATTATACTTATACGGTTCCAAACAGTTCTAGGCTCAACTGAACTCCTAGCTCGTTCTATTAGTTGAAATAAATTTAAGTTTCTTATTTCAAATCCTTGATAATACACACCAAGATTTTTATTAAGTTCATGTATTTCCTCTTTTATTGTATCCTTTTCTGCTTTCTCTGATTTAAATGTAGCATCAAAAACATTTGTTTCTGAATCCGCCAATTTTTTGACTCTATCATCTATTATCTCAATAACTAGGAGATCAACTGGAATATCTGGAGGATATCTTGTTTTAACATTTCCATCTTTATCTTTAAGTTGATATTCTGGTAAATTTCCATCTAAATGTTCAAATATTTCTTTAATTTTAGATTCATTAAAAGGATTTTTTATTGTACCATCTGGATTCCGTTTTTGTTCATAATTAACTTCTATTACACTACTATTTCCCTCAGAAAAAGTAATACCATAATCCTCATCTAAAGGTGTTTTATCATGTGGAAATATTCCACCTCTTGCTTTTAATTTAATAATAGATGTTCCATAGAATCCCAAAATCTTTCTCAAACTAAGAGTTAAAATTGAAGGAATTTGGTCATTTATAATTTCACCTATTTTATATTCTATATCTCCAGCACTAACCTTTTCCTCGATGACTTTTTTAGTTATCCCCATTTTCTTTTTCTCTAATTCGTGAATTTGTTGGTCTAATTTTGATGCTTCTTCTCTTAATTCTTCTTGGTTTTCACTCATTATTTATATCATCCCTTTTTTTAATTTTCTTTTTTTTAATTTTAATTCTTCGATTTGTATATTTATTTGTTCTACTTCCTTTTCTACAGCATTATAGCGTTGCAGGAGCTCTTCCTTTATTCGTTCATTCATATCTTTAGAGGTCTCTATCATTTTTTATATCTCCTTCTTTTGTTTTATTTATCCACTCTTTTATTGCTTCTTCAATGGCCATTGCTAAATTGCCTCGTTTCATACCAAAGCGATTAAACACAGCTTCCCGAAACTGTTCATCTAACTCATCTGATATATCTATTGTCATTCTTATTTTTCCCATTTTTTGACACATTTTTTATTAATAATTTTTCAATTATTAATATAGAAAGAAAATATTTATACTTATAAACTTTTCTACTTAACCATAAATCAATAAATTATTAATGTCAAAATAAATAAAAATGTTATATGTTATATGTAACTTATGATTGCCGACAAAAATTACAAAATTGAAATGGTTAAACCCTTAGTTTTTAAATTTCATTCTAAATCATCGAAAAAAACTTTTGAGGTCACCAATTTTATTACCGATTGGCATTGTAGATGTTCTGTTCATATTAATACAAATAAAGAGTGTAAACATATTAAACTTGTAAAATTATGGTTAGGACTTAATGGAAAAAAAGAAAAAGCAGAAATAAAAAAAGAGAGTTTAACAGAAAAAAGATTTAATGCTGTTATGTTTAAACTTCTTGAACTTGAATCTAAATTAGATAATCTCTCAAAAAAGAAAGAAGATTACTTAGTAGTGAGAGGGAAAACTTGGGATGATGGCAAAATCAGACTTTTATATATGAGTTCTAAATATAATGAAGGAAAATTTGAGAGCATTAAGAAATATTTCACGAAAAAAGGAATTGAATTTAAAGACTTGACTGAAGATGATTTAATAGAATATGGGCATATTAAAGATCATTTAGCAGACTTAACGGTTAATACCCATAGAGTTTTTTGCCGAACCTTCTGTAAAGCTATGCATCCAAGTATCTTTACTAAGGACTTATATGAGTTCTTTCCAACAATCAAGCGACCCCATAAGAAGGGAAGACCCCCTCTTCCAACCGATTTAGAGATTAAGAAAATAAGAAATAAACTTCGGAAACTAGATTTGAATAAGGAAAACGAATTATTTTTATTTATAGAGATTGCTTTACCATTTGAAATATGTGATCGACGAACTCTTTATTCTGATTTAAAGAAAGAAAGCTTTCTTTTAGATACAATCAAGAATAGTTATGTAAGATATAATTACGGGATATATAAACAAGATAATGCAAAAGCAATTAAATCTCCTAAATTATTGGAAGCATTAAAACGAATCTTTAAGAAGTTTCCTAAAGAATATTTCCCTTATCTTTTCACTAACAAACATACAGGAGAAAAAATTGATGATAAAACGATTACTCGTAATTTTAAGAAATTCTGTGGTTTTAATACTCATGCAGTAAGATACAAATATGCTACTGAACTTTATAAGAATGGTTATTCTTCAAAACAAATTGCTGAAATGCTTGGGATTCAAGAACAAACTTTAAAACATTATATCCAGGAAAAACAAATTGTTCAAATCCAGGATACTAGGGAAATTCCTAACTTAGTATTAATTTAAATCCTTTTTTTTATAAAATGTTATAGCCAATCTAAATCTCTTAATAATAACATAATATATCCAGTTGCTTGCCCATCTTGAGTTATTTTATGAGCTTCACTTAATGAACCACTCTTAATAGCTTGAATTAATGCTCTTGCTCTTAATTTTCTTACACGTTTTCTATAATTTCCTACTTGATGAACAACTCTCTGAGGAGAAAAATAAATATTATGATCACTTTTAGTCCATTTATATATCCTTATCATTACTTCAATTTCGTTAGGATGAAAATTCTCATCTTGTATATCTTTAAGGCATTCTCTATAAATCTCTAGCTCTTTATCAGTATAATTCGACAATAGATTTCAACTTATTTCCTTTCTTCTTGTTGTCTTATCGCATATTCACCACATGCAATAATCTTGCCCATCCCTGTAAGATATACTTTAACTGGGCTATCTGAAATTAATCGAATTCGATCATCTCTAATTAATCGATCAAGTCGACCAACTTTAATTGAATATTTTGATAATAAAATCGCAGATTTTTCATCATAAGCTTTGTTTATTAAAAGACTTACTAAAAGATCTCCAATTGCATCTTTAGGGATAACTTCCCTATCAAAAGAAACATCCTCCAATAATTCTTTATCTGTAACCATCTTTCATACCTCGTTTTTGTTTATAAATAAAATAATATTAATTCTATATATTTAATATTAACTATTTTTTTATAATATTTCAAATTTTTCATAATATTATTTATTGTATTTATAAGTTTTTATATAAACATTCTTTTATTTAAATATATTTACCCCAAAATATGTCCGATATTAATTATTTTTAATTCCATAAAATTTTCACCTGAAATTAATATTTTCTTTCAAAAATATATGCGTCCAGGGAGTCACGATTTATTGACTAATAATGTCGAGAATAAAGGGACTTCCTGTATATCCAGAAAATATCAATTTACTGAATATTCCGAAAAATCTTTACTAAATCAATTTACAAAAAATCGCAACTTTATTTAGATAGCCACTTTTGACTATTTATACAATCATATCCAAACAAGGATTAGAAATGGTATTAATATATATCGACGAATCTGGTTCTCCAGATTATAAAGATTCTGAGAATTTATATGCATTAACAGCAATCCTAATTAAAGAACCTAACTATAAAGAGATAAATATAACCCTTAACAAATTTAAGGAGGAATGTAGAATTAAATATAATATAAATGAAAATTTCGAAATCCATATAAAATACCTTTTAGGAAATCCAGTAAATGATAATTTAAAAGATTTTAAAAACATCTCTTGGGATGATCGAAAAACTATTTTTGAAAAAATATATGAAACTTTATCAAAATTAGACTTCAAAATAATATCTATTGTAATTTTAAAAGATCAATTGAATAATCCTTTAGACTTAAGATTATGGGCAAATTCCTTATTATTAGAAAGAATCCAAATGCATAATCAAGATTTAAATTATAATAAATACGGAATTATCTTTCAAGATAGAGAACAAGAAAGATGGAATGTAAAAAAACTAAATATCTTAAGGAAAGCTATCTATTCCGCTCCAATTATTGCTCAGAGTTTTATAGCTATCGATAAAATCATTCCTATGATATATTTTCTAGATTCTAGAGAATCTATAGGTGTTCAAATCGCTGACTGTATTTGCTTTTGCGTTAGACGTTTCTTGAGAAACCTATTTTATAATTTAAGTGCCTCAATTGAAATTTTAAATATTAATGCGTTTCATTTAATAAAATACAGATTTCATAAATATCCAGATTGTTTTCGAAAAGGGTTAAAGATTTTTCCGTTAACAATAGAGAATAAGGAAAAAATCATGAAGGAGTTAAAGAGATGAGAGTCTCGTAGTGGAACGTGCATCCCCTACGAGGGCTTAGTAATATCCTCCACCGGAGGTAAGTGCGAATGGGCACATCCCCCCCTCAAGCTTCAATATTTATATCACATCTAAACTATTTAAATATTAGGATTAAGCTGAATTAGTGATATAAAAAAATAAAACATATTGGATTTTAAAATATCATTTTATTTCATTAATAATTATTTCTATAATCAATAATTTGTAGAGTATTAATGATAATTACCATTTATGCTTTAACGTAAAATTCTTTAATCCTTTCCTTTATAATGCTTATTTCAGTGTTATTTAATCCATAATATTGATAAATCTTTTCATTTAACTTATTTTCCTCTTTTTTAAATTCATTACTTTCTTCTATATCATTAACCATGTTTCCATTTATGATTCCATCCTTAACAATCTCTTTCAACTTCTTTACAATCTTTATTAATTCGTTTTGTTCTATTTTCGATATATTCGGAATTGGAAGTAGTCTTACATATTCTTTATCAAGAGAAGTTGTTAGCTTTGAACGCATGAAAACATGATCAATTATATAATAAGTAATTAATTCAGAATTTAGAATTCCAACAATAAAATCAATTTCATAAGGACAATCAGGTTTTAAAAAAATATTTTCTATTGTACTTATAGTTATAAGATTTGAATCTATTCTTGTTGCCACTATACGAGTTTTTGATGACACTAATCTTTGAATGCCTATCTTAGGTTGTTTTAAAATTAAATCTAATTTTTTAGAACTTTTATTTCTTAACTTATTTGGAATAAAATATGTGCTTTTAACACCATATCTCATAATATTAGTTCCTTTAATAGCAGGTGTTGTAATTCCTTTTGCCTTTGCGTTCTTCAAATGCTTCTCCCACCCCATTCCCCTAAAAATCGCTATTTCCCTGCCCTTAACTTTCGTCCCCCTTGGAATATAAGTGAAACATAGATCACCAAGAAATGTGCTATTATTTTCAATCCTTTTAATAAATGGAATAACTTTTCTATCCAAAAAAACTCTTAATCTAAACTTCAAATCAGAAATATAGTCAGCTTGTTTTGATTTAATAGTTTTATACTTTTTTTCACTAAAACTTTCTATATCATAAATAAATTCAACCAAATGGTTATCAGTAGGTTTTAATTTCTGTAGAAAAATTATTATTTGTTCCAAACCTACATCTGAAAAGGCTCTTCCTAATTGTACTATCTTTATAATTCTGTAATTCTCAACAATATACTTTCTGGTATTAATAAATGCATCTGAAAATAATATACTAGCCGGAAAAATAAAAGCTAATATTCCACCTTCTTCTAAAAAATTGACAAATCTAACAAGAAACATTGAAGCAATATTTGGTTTGGAATCTGCAGTTAACATTGGATAAAGGTAATCAAATGATGGAAATCTATTCTTTTTTATTTCGAAAAATGGTGGATTTCCAAATATATATCTAAACCTTGTTTTTTTCAATTCTGATATAGAAATCCCATCTTTCTTTCTGTTTTCACTACTAATAAGGGAAATTCCATTAGGAATTTGTTTTTCAGCAATAAATTGTTGAGCATCAACTAATGGAAATTTTACTGAATTCATCTGATATATATTTGTTGAAATTTCCTTTAAATTCGAAATTGCTTCTTTAATTAAAAGATTCATATTAGATAACTGAACAGCAAAATTATCAATATCTAGTCCATATATGATATTAGTTAAAATTTTGAAAATTTCAATATTATCCCATTTTCTCTGGAGCATTACTTTTTTAACATTATCATAAAAAGCGATAAGAAACCCGCCACTTCCACAAGCTGGATCAAGAATCATAGGATACATATCATTCTCAATATCATCTACAATTTCTTCAAAATTTAACTGATCCATTATAAATTGAATAAGAAGTCGTGGAGTGTAAAATTGACCAATTGAATTTTTAATATCACGATCAAGATTTTCTTCATATAAACGCCCAATTAGGTCTATCTTTAGATTTGTAAAATCGAAATTGATAAAAGTTTCTATAATCTTCAATATTATTTCTTTATCCCATTCAATTTCTTCTAGAAATGTATCATTAAAGATTGGAGATTTATATATCTTTTCAAAGAGTAAAGCAATTTCTTCAAAAACAGCTTGTATTAAGTGAAAAATTGCTTTTGTTGATGTTAATTTATCTAGTTGCAATAAAAATTCTCTCCCAAAATAACTTTTACCTGTATTAGTTTCAAAAATTCTTATAAACAAAATGCGGTTAATTAATGTATATGCACCTTCTAATGCAAATTTATCAAAAATATCCAATGTAAAACCATTTTTGCACAATTTATCGTTAATTTCTTTTCTATAATCTTCATTTTTTGGTGATTTATATACTTTAAACCATTCCTTGGTAAGCTTTAATTCAAGAATATTTTCTATCTTTCTCTTTAAAGATTTATTAATAATTTTTCTTGTAAAATTATCAGTCCATTCCCAATCAAAATCCCAATTTATTTCTTCAATCCAGTTGTCTAGTTTTATTTTATATTTTTTATCGTTTTGATATAAAAATCTTATCTTTTCTCTTAAATCTAAAAATAATGCTATTTTCAAGTCATTTAATATCTTACGAAGTTCAAGATAATTAGTATTAACAGAAATTTCAAAATGTGCTAAAAGTATGCCAAGCTCATCTCTTCCGATATAATAACGAAGAATTCCTTCTTTTTCAGTCAGTTCTTCTTTTTTAATTGTATCAAATGGTTTTAAATCCTTTATTTCAACATCTTTCCAGTTTTTAGTAATCTTGAAGAAGTTAAAGGTGATACCATTTGTTAGAATAAAGTCTTTAATTCCTTTACTTTTTGCATAATTAAAAGCTTGTTCTCTATGAACTTCCAAATCTTTTTCTAGACTTTTTACTTCTATAATTAATCTCGGAATTTGTTCAATCTTTAACAAAATATCAATTTTTCCTGCCTTAACTGATGATTCGAAATCCATTTCACTATCTTTCCAGCCAAGAGCTTTTAATAAAGGTACTATAATTTTTATTTTTACATTTTCTTCATTATTAGAATCTCTACCTTGGGAAACATCTTCTAAAAGTTTTTTTTCAATATCTTTAATTGTTTCCATAATATTCCTTAAAATAATTTAATTGAAAGTTTAAAAAATTTGATTAATAATTGCGATTAGTAACTTAAAAATCATTGTGTCTATTTACAAATAAATTATTATACTTAAACTTTAAAAACTCTATTTTAACACTCAATCTGAAATAATTATTTCATTATTAATAACTTTTATAGATTTATTGATTTTATCTCATACTTATAGATATAAATAGTGTTTACGCCAAGAGTTATGGGGGTGATAATCGAATTATAATTCCAGGGTCAAGTTAAAAATTGGCTTAGACACCAAATATGAAAATTAAAAAAGGTAAAATAAAAAATTAGATTTCTAACTGGCGCCGATTTTTAATTGCTTTATATTCATCTTTAGATATTATCTTATTACAGTCAAGACAAATGTAATAATAATCTTCTATTATATCATTATCGTGCGGACATTCTAACTCATCTTCCTTTTCCGTCATAAAATGGCAATCTTATATTTTAATTTAATTTAATTTAAAAATTATATTTGCTTGTTTGAATCGTATTTTATTTGAATATTATTTTTTTCTTAATTGAAGTACTTTTTAATATCATAAAGGATTAAAAAAAATCGACTTCAGTTCACCACTGAGCTTGTGGAGAGAATTCAACATCCTTATCTTTATACCTGTTTTTTGCCATTGCCTTATATTTGGTATATCTGACTTTTTTCAAATTAAAATTAATCAAATTCAGCATGTGAGCAAATCCCATTCCCGAGTATTTTACTACGTAATAGAAACCCATTGAGAGCATCGATAACACAATTAAAAAATCGAACATAAAAATTTCATAATAAATTATTATAAGGTAGGAAATTGCAAGCGCGATAATAAGTATAATCGTTTGTATGAGCGCATATTTTCTAAACAATTTCAGGGAAGTGAAAATAGATTTAATATCTGTTCCGCTGGGACTTATCTGCGTAAGAATTGAAATTGCAACATAAAGTAGGATTGCCGCGATTGTATAATTAACACCGGGGCTCGCGATGTAATGAATAATAAATCCAATGATATAAGTTCCAACAAACAACGGTGCAAAACCGATTAACAATGACTGCAGAAAATTCGGAGGTTGAGCAGGCTTAATAAACCCTGAAAGACCGCCATCTTCATTCTGATCTGGGAGGATTCTCGCTTTCTCCACAGACACGTGTGTTAGAAGACACATCAAGTAATGGCTTAATTCATGCACCACAATCCCGAGAAAGAAAAATGTCATAAAAATCTTTTGCGAAGTCGGGCTTCTCGAGAAAAAAGTTAGCACACAAGAGGCAATAAATGATAAAATCCAAATGCAGAGAAATATCCAAATATACTCAATTATCATAATAGTAAATATTGAAAATACTTCTATATAAAGGAAAAAAAGGTAAAATCAAAAAAGATAAAAAAATGATTCTAGAAAATATTTATATGTCGTGAAAAGCAAATCGTTTAATCTAAAATTTCTGTATCAATTTTATTTAATATTATTTGATTTTTTGTTGTTTGTCCTCTTGACCATCCCATTTTCTCCCTATTTAGATTTTTAAAAACTTCTTTCTAAGTCTATCTTTATTTTTTATACATTCAAGACAGATCCAAATTGATTTCTTATGTATAATAGATTCTTTATCTGGTCTAATCTCGGAATAAGTCATCTTTTCGCCAAAAAGAAGTAAATTTTCAATAACAAAAATATTATCTTTCCCGCAAATATCACATTTTCCATTTGATTTCCTGTACATTACTAATTCTTTTATTTTTTTTGTTAAATGTTATTTGATAATTCTGATTAAAAAAAGAAAAAGGGTTATTGAATTAGTAATTTGGAATTCGACTCTAAGAGAATTGATTCTGATGAAATACAAATTTAATTATTTCTACTTCTAATTAATATCAAATATTATGTCGAGATTATCATAGAAAGAGAAGTTTGGACAATTAAATTATTTATTTTATCGTGAGAAAATTTATTCTAATTTTTTTCTTTATATAGATATAATTTATTCTATTTTGAAATGTTAGAATCAGCAAGATCAACTAGCAATAATAGTGAGCATTTTAAAAAACCAGATAACGACGAGTCCCAAGAATATAGTGTTAATGATTTACTGAATATCTGGAGGGATCGTCCAGCAAAGAGAGATATTAAATACTGGCCAAATGCCATTAAAGTTCTATTCATCGGCTTTATTTGGGGTGCATTGTTTTCAATATCATATTTTAGCAGTGGGCTACTAATAACTTCTTTTTTGTTTTCAAGCATAATGGTAATCTCCTTTATCATAGTCTCTTTTGGGAATATCTTCTTTTTTTATGAGAAGGTGCGTTATAGGGGAGGAAAAAGAATTGATTTATTTGAGGATTTAAATTTCAGAATTAGAGATAAGAATTCGGACACGCTTTTTATTTTCAATAGGAAGGGATACGGGACAACAGGCTTAAAAATATTTAAAATAGACATCATTCCTGAGACGGT
>Ga0209986_10003133_pt1 | contig 14648 bp, 17 predicted proteins | sample BlataG_FD_183168 | JGI IMG/M metagenome (GOLD analysis project Ga0209986, IMG submission 183168) | Deep subsurface microbial communities from Black Sea to uncover new lineages of life (NeLLi) - Black_00105 metaG (SPAdes) (version 2) | ecosystem: Environmental > Aquatic > Marine > Oceanic >...
ACGACGTTCCCCACTATTTTACGCAACAACTCGCTCTTATCGGTTACGAAATGCTCCTCCGCATAATCCTTCACCTCTTTTATCGCAAGCACCAAAAACGTCCCCGAACCGCAAGCAGGGTCAAGAATAATTTCATCACCAGCGTGTAATAAGTATGAACTGCAAACATCAACTTCTCCACGTCCACTTTCTTTCCTTTCGCCACACCGTAATGCTCTATCAGCCCTTCTAACTTGCTCGGCGAATATGCGCACACTTGCGAAAACACTCGTTTCCAATCGCGGAAAAGCATCTCCGTTCTCGACGACTTTGACTTCTCCAGCGCTTCGTATAATACGGAAATGACCTTCTCACTCGTTTCGCTTTCAGGACCGAAATCAGTCAATAAGAAATCCGCATCTATTGCTTTTCTTCTCAACGATATGATAGCTTCCAATAACCTGTAAACCGATTCTTCGCTTAGTTCTGCCGGTTCGTTCGCCATCCATTGATTCCTTCTGAACCGGACGAACGAGATTTTATAGCCATCTAAAATCACACCGAAAAACTTACCAAAATTTTCTGCCTTGCCATCCGATTCCTCCTTTATATACGCCTCGATTTGCTCCTTCGCTTTGACAAACTCGCTACCCGTATCCAATTTCTTCGGTGCTTTGTATTCGATCATAACCGTTCCGTAGAGCGCATCTTCTCTTCTACCTAAAATCTTCGTTCTGTGTTCGTAAGCTACTTCCGGCTCTTCTCCCGGCTCAAAAAACTTCGTAATTATCTCTTGTATCAAACCTTCAACCTTAATCTTCAGTTCTTCTTCGTTACGTGCCTTCTTCGCATATTCCTTTATTCTCTTACCAATTCTTTTCGCATCGAATCCTAAATCTAATCTTTTGTCAAGTTTTCTCATCTCTTACTCTTTATATTTACCTCGCAAACCTTTTCTTAAAAAGAAACCTTCATTACATTCTTTTTCTTTATTAACCCCACACCATTTTACCTATGGAGAGAGGATATAAAAACTATTGCAATTAATGTCTTTTAAAAGTGTATAATGAAATTCATCTTAGACAACCTTGCGATCGGCAGTTATGAAAATGCGTTAAACCCTCCTTCTGAGGTAACGGCACTGTTAAACGTAGCGAATGAGAAGGATATTGAAACAGACCTCCTTTATCACAAAGTCCCCATCATTGACATGCAACCCATACCGTCCGAACAGATGAAAGAAGCGTTAGAATGGATTAGAGCCCATATAGACCGGTATAAAATAATGGTTTTCTGCAATGCAGGCATCGGGCGTTCACCTTCCGTCGTGATAGGCTATATTTGTTGCTCATTGGGGCATAGTTTTGGCGAGGCAGTGGAGTTTGTAGCAAAAAGAAAGCCTAAAATCTCGATTCTTCCCAAGCTGATAAGAACCATTGAAGATGTGAAAAGTCCGATTATTAAACAGTAACTATAAAGTTCACACTCTCCATTTTCTCAGGGCTTATCCTCTTTTTAACGTCTAATATCTCGATAGACGCTATCCTCTTATCCTCCGTGTAATCTATGATTATACCATCTTCCAGCTCAACACTCTCCTCTATTTTCGCATCGGCTATGAATTCTACGTTCATCATATCGTATTTCGGATCGTATTCGATTTTCATCTTTTTCCTCTTCACCTCCAATACCTTCCTATTTGCGAAGTAAGATATGCTGTCACTACAGTATTGTCCTCCAACACTACCCTTAATAACATATTTTTATCTACCACATAATAAACTTTTTGTGCTACCCTTCTCCCTCTGTAGCCCTCGACAATTTGATCGGGATTGCTTATGGTTTCCTCCACCCACTCCGAAGGTATCCCTCGCCTCTTTATCTTCTTTAATGCCAAGGGGATAATTTTCACACTCATTATTAAAGTATAACTTAAACAGTCATTAAAAAGAAACTTGTGCTAACTTGAAGGGGTCAGATGAAATAACAGAAGCAGCATAAAGTTCCATTGCTCCAATATCAGAATTCCTATCGGCTAAAGAGCCTCTATCCACAAGCCTGACGATATGGTAATCGCCTAACTGAAAGATAGCGAGATTGAACGATTGCACACCCATATCGAGATACTTCTTTAACAATCCATAAATCGTATCCGCCATCTCATCGCTTCTTCTCGCCCCGCTGACGACAATAATCTCCTTCTCTTTTACTGGCGTCAAGTAAACCAGAACTCTTTCCGCTTTATGCTCGCTCGCAAGCCCTAAACTATGATGAACCTTGTATAAATCCTCAATATAACCGGTGTTAAATTCTCTTTTATAATCGGCTGCGACTTTATCCAAAACTTCCAATTTACCATACCTCATCCTCGAAGCCGTTAATTGTATATGCCCGTGAATAATCGAAGCTCCACTCCTCCAGAGACAATTCCAGAGGAAGAACTTTTGCAGCAGCTCCTTTTCTCCCTCGCACTTTCTGACTTCCTCAAACCAGCGCTCTCCGGTTCTTAAGTAATCCTCTATCCATTCCCTTTTTATCTCCAGGGGATTGTGTTCATTGAAAATTATCAAACTATGGAAAGAATCATACTTTGCTATGTTGCTACCAGTAATGCAATATTTCCCCCTCACTCTGCCGAACACGTCTGCCGGTGTTTGCTTTTCGGGATTGCAAAAAAGGCATTTTTCCTTCTCTTTCAGTTCTTCCTGCTCTATCGTTGATTTCGATTCCACCGGTCTATCAGTCCGTAACCCGTTAAATAAGCTGTGTTCGCCGGTAAACTTGTTTTTAATAGACACTATTCGCTGCTTTTCCACTCGCTCAACCGAACCAAACCTCTTTTTCACCCAGTCCTCCATCTCAGCGGTAATTTTTTGGCTGCCTGTGTAAATTTCAAACGAATAAAAGCGGTTGAACAACTCCCTGGCTTCTCCTGAAAGCGTGTCAACAATTTTGTCGAGTTCCGTTATTCCGTGTTTCATGCTTCCTCTTTATTTGTTCAGCTCCTTTTTATAACCACAAGATTACACATAAGCCCTTTCAGGGCTTGCGGGGACATGGGGCAGAGCCCCATAATTTTCACGAGAAACCTTTCTTTAAAAAAGAAACCTTTACTAAAGATAAAACTTTTTTCTAAAAAGTTTTAGTGTTAATCTCGTGGTTTTTTTATCTTATATGCTGGCAAATATATATCGAAGGGCAAAAATAATAAACATGAGATTAGGTTATTTCATTTGGGAATATCCACCGAGAATAGTCGGCGGTTTGGGAACTTATGCAGAGAATATTTGCCCGGCGATACTGGACTTGGGACATGACATCTCCGTGTTCACGATGAACGACGGTACGTTAAAAACAAGAGAGGTATTAAACGGCATTGACGTTAACCGACCGATGCTCGTGGACGGGAGCAACATACTTCCGCTCTTCTTAACGGAAGACCTGAGAAGATGGGACTCAGGAACTAAATTCTTCAATGACGTGCTTATATACAACATCCTCAGTGCTACTAAATTCGTTAACGAGCTAATAAAAAAAGAAGGTTATGAGTTCGATATAGTCTGCGCACACGATTGGCTAAGCGCAATGGCGGGAATGATGATAAAGCAAGAGACCGGTTTACCTTTTGTGCTCCATCTGCATTCAACCGAATGGGGTCGTTCACTCGGTGGTGGTTCGGCAGTTATTCGTCATATAGAAGAAACCGCGGCTAACGTCGCTGATAGGGTAATAACGGTAAGTTATCCGATGCACGAGGACCTTACAAGACATGGATTTGACGCTGCTAAGATAAGCGTTTGCTGGAATGGCATCAATTTGGATAAATACGACCTGAAGAAGCTTGAGGATAAGGAAATTCAGACCCTGCGAAATAAATACGGAATTGGAGCAGAAGAAAAGATGCTGCTTTTCGTTGGCAGATTGACTGCGGTTAAAGGCATCGTAAACCTGGTGAAGGCAATGCACATGGTTACAATCAAGCATCCAGAGGCGAAACTCGTTATTCTTGGCAAAGGCGAGTTAGAGCAAACTGTTTCCGAGCTGATAACTAAATTGAACGTAGGGGAAAAAGTGAAGACGAGGTTTGAGTTTGTATCCGAGGAGGAAAGGATATTACATTACGGAGCTTGTGACATAGCTGTTTGCCCTTCTTTATACGAGCCTTTTGGTATTGTCTCCTTAGAGGCGATGGCGATGCGGAAGCCCGTTGTAGTGGGTGCCAGTGGAATTAGCGGGTTCAAGGACCAGGTAATTCCTTCCGGGCATGAACGAACGGGTGTTCACGTTGACGGCGGTAGTAAAGCGGACATAGCATGGGGGATAAATACGCTGCTTGAGAACGTGCAAAAAGCGAAAGAGATGGGAAAAAGAGGAAGACTGCGGGTGGAAAAATATTTCTCATGGGAGAAGGCGGCGGAACGTACAATTGCGATTTATGAGGACGTGATAAGAGAAGTGGAGGGTGAGAAGAAATAAAGCAAATGACAAAGAAGAGCATCTGCCTTGCTTTTGAGGTGCATCAGCCGTTCAGGCTGAGAAAAGACTTCTTCTGGAATAAGCAAATGTTCAAGAGAAGCATGAAGGTAGAGGACCTTTTCGATTATTACTTCTTTGACGATAAAGACAGAGAAGTATTTGAGAAAGTAGCAAGAAAATGCTATCGCCCTACGAATGATATAATAATGGGGCTGATAGACGAATACGACGATTTTAAAGTCGCGTATAGCATTTCAGGTGTGTTTGTAGAGCAATGCGAGAGCTATGGTTTTGGTAAGGATATACTGGAGGACTTCCGACAGCTTGCATCGAGTAGAAAAGTGGAGTTCTTAGACCAGACATATTATCATTCGCTGGTAGGTCTTTATGAGGAAGAAGGAGAATTTATCGAGCAGGTGAAAGCACATCGCGAATTAATGCGTGACTTAATTGGATATGAACCTCCCTTTTTTGAAAACACCGAACTGCTGTATAACAACCGAATAGCGAAGCTCGTGGAGAACATGGGCTACCGGGGTATGTTCGCCGAAGGCGTGGAGAGGGTATTGGACGGGGGTTCACCAAACTACGTTTATGCGCCCATGGGCGGCAAGAATCTAAAAGTTCTTCTCAGGAATTACCCGCTAACCGACGACATAGGATTTAGATTCTCGCTAAAGAGCTGGAAAGAGTACCCTTTGAGTGCCGCTAAATACGCATCATGGCTCGATGCAACGCAGGGGCAGTGCATAAACCTCTTTTTGGATTATGAAACTTTTGGCGAGCATCACTGGGAAGATACAGGGATATTTGAGTTTCTATGTGATTTCCCCTCGCATGTATTGAAATACGAGATGGAATTTTCAACGCCTTCGGAGATAATAGAGAACTATAAGCCGGTAGGAGTGATAGACGTAAGAAATTTAGAGACGACGTCCTGGGCTGACGTGGAGAAAGACACTTCTTGCTTCATCGGTAATACGATGCAGTGGGCATGTTACGAATATCTGAGATGGCTCGAACCTTATGTAAAAGAGTCAAAGGATGAGGAACTGCTGAAAATATGGCGTTACCTTGGCACAAGCGACCATCTCTATTATATGTTCACGGTAGGCGGTGCGTCAGGGGATGTGCACAGTTATTTCTCTCATTTTGAGAAGCCTTACGATGCTTTTGTCGCTTTATTCTCCGTCATTCACGATTTCGATGTCCGGTTAAGAGCGAAGATAAAAAAAGCCGATTATCCTTTCGTTTTTCAGGATGGAGAAAAAGTGTGGAGTTTGAAGGGGTTATGCGAATATCTAAAGAGAACGAGGGGAGAGAAAGCGGAAGAAGCTATAAGAGATTATATGGAAAGAGGCGATTTTGAGCGCTGGATAAGGGAAAGTGTAAGGGAGGCGGAGATTGCGAAAGAAGTAGAGAATTTAAGTTTAAGCATGGAAAAGCAGAAATACGATGCGGATGTGTTACGGGAGCGGATATGTGGGATTATTTCTAAATGAACTTAGTTATTATATGCAATAAATATTGGACTAAGATTGTGAAAAAATAGGAAGGTGATGGTTTATTAGCACGATAGAAGAAGTGGGAACGGTTGCTGGTGAAATATGGCATTTATTGAAAGAAAGAGATGAGTTAAGCATATCCGGAGTGGTCTCAGAGATAAATGCCTCGCAAAGCACCGCTTACATGGGTCTTGGATGGCTCGCAAGGGAGGATAAGCTGGAGTTTGCTAAAAAGAGCAGAGGCGTTTTCGTTAGATTGAAGTAAAGGAATTAGAAGAAGTAGCGAGTGCGAATTCGGATATTGACCTCGATTATTTGACTCACGGCAAACGAACGAAATATCTTCCCTCTCTTTCCATAAAATCCAGCTCATCCTCCCTTGTAAGCCAGCCTAAAGCGAGGTAGCAGATATTTGGCAACGCTTCCGTCTTGATAATAACTTTTGATATATTTAGCTCCTCTTTTATATCCAATAAACATCTTATCTCCTCTGCTATCATCTCGACGTTCCTTCTTTTCAAATCTACTCTACTTCTCATTATCCACTCGAGCGATGCCTTCACCGCCTCAGCTATCCTGTTCGTTTTCTGCTCCAGCATCTTCTCCCGCTCTTCCCTTAATTCTCCCTCTTCCAAATCGCTATTCAGTATCTCCACTTCTTGAACGTCCTTACTCTTTATTAACACCCTCATTCTCTCATTTATTTGCAGCCTTATCATCACCCTGTTCAGCAATTCATTCGCAATCTCTCTCACTTTCACGTTTATTAACATCCCCATATTCTCCTCAACGTCTTCCGCATACGGATAAGATTTTATGTATTCGGCTATCTCGGTAGGAGAAACAAAGATACCTGCATCTACTTCCTCCACTCGCAATCCCGTTCCTTCCTCTAAAATCTCATTCAGTAGCCCCTTTAGCAGATAGTTCAGTTCGATTTTTTCCATATTCACTTCTTTTTAGAGAGAGACGTATTAAAAATAATCTTTAAATTATAATTCCACCAGTGGCTAATAAAGCAATGAAAAGTGACGATGATTTAATAAAGGACGTTCATGTCCTGTTGTATCCATTAAGATACCGGATTGTAGAGTTACTGGAAGAGAAGCCGATGCACGTGACCGGGATAAGCAATGTATTGGAAGAAGAAAGGAGGCTCGTTTCTTATCATCTACTCATACTGGTAGAGCATGGTTTCCTACGCAGTAATTCCGTAATTATTTACTACGGTCGAGTTCTTTTAAAAGGTAAGCGAAGCTCTTTCCCCGTGCCGTGCCGATAATCCCGGAACCAGAAAATCCCTGAGGCGAAGCTGGACATTGATTGCTGCTTCCTCCAGTAAGTCGTATGCCGGAATTTTCTCAAAATAGTCTCCAGCCTCTTCCTTTGCTTCTCCATCGACTTCCCGACTTCTCCTTTCTCCTCAACGTCATGATGGAGCTGCGCCATGCTATCAAATATATCTTTTAGCTCCTTGTCGTCTACGTAATAACTCACGAGTTCACTCAGTTCATCGAATACTTCTTTCAGTCTTCCCTTGCAGCTCTTCTCGTCTTTCCCCGCTAAGAATGCTTCGCAATCGCTTAAAGACCGCTCAAGCCTGTCAAGCGTCCACCCACTCGCTAAGACACGCACCTCCGGATAAAATCTTTTTATATACTCTGGCTTCAGTGTCAATATATTTCTAACGCTTACAATGCCTACGAGCACGCCGTTTTCCACCACCGGCAGCCTTTTTATGGCATTCTTTGCTGCAAGCTTACATGCTTCGTCTATCGATGCTTTCGGCTCGATGGTGACCAAAGGGGAAGACATCACTTCTTTCGCTTTTACCTCACTTGCCCTCTTGTTCTTCAATAGAACTTTTAATGCTATGTCCCGCTCAGTGATTATTCCAGCGGGTTTGCCTTCCGAGGTTATAACTACGCTCCCTATCCCCAATTCCTCCATATCTTCCGCTATTTTAATGATTGCCGTGTCTTCGTCTTCCGTGATGATAGGACGGCTCATTATGTCTCGGATTTTCATCTTTCACCACTTTTTTCATTGTACATAAAGTATAACTTCCTTCTATTTAAGACGCGGATTAACACGGATTTACGCGGATTTATTTAAGTTTAACCGTGTTGATTTTCATCATCTGTGTTAATCTGCGTTAATCTGTGTCAATAATTTATTCTCACTCTCGTGCTGGTTTGGGATACGACCTAATTTGTTCGAGAACGCGAGGGAAATCGGCAAATACCGCTCCTAAATCCACCGTTCCTACCACGTCCACAACGCCTAAAGCTGCTATAACTCCCCCTTTCCTGTTCCGAATCGGAGCAACGATAACGGGTATTCGCGCATATCTCCCGATAAGAGGTGTCGTCCGTACCACTCGGTTCTCCTTCAGCACTCGCTCTAATACCGGACCTGTGTATTCAAAATCTATAACTTCCCCTTTTTCCACTCTAACACCCTTTTTATTCTTGCTTCGCATTGTCACCGGTATTACAAGCAAATCGTTCACTGCCTTTGCTATCGGTGCGAGTTCTTCTGCGTTCGAGTCCTCATTTATTACTAAGCTCTCTTCCATTTTTCCCTCCTTCTTCCTTTGGTAAAGATTTTCTTTTTAATAAATATTATCGTTTTTCTTCTGAACGAACAGGCAAGGTAAAGCACACGGTGCACCCTTTACCCTTCTCTGATTTTATCCAGATACGACCCCCATGCACCTCGATTATTCGTTTCACGATTGCCAGTCCGACACCGGTTCCTTTGCCCTGTTTAGGCACCTGATAAAACAAATCGAATACTTTTTCGTGTTGACCCGGTTCGATGCCCATGCCGTTATCACGTACAAAAAACACGGTTTCATTGTCTCTTATGCAATAACCAAAGTATATTTTGGGCTGTGATTGTTCACCCATGTAATTTATGCCGTTATCAATGAGGTTCGCCAGCGCCTCGACCAGCTTTGCTTTGTCCGCGTGAACGGTAGGGAAGTCCTCAGCCACGGAGACTTCAATATTGTTAGCTTTTAGTTTAACTGACGTTTGTTCCAGTGCTTCTTGAACAATTTCTACGAATGGCACGTCCTTTGGCGGGTGAACCACACGTCCGCTGCGTGAAAGTTCCAGTGTGTCCTCCAGCAGATGCCCCATCCTTGTAGCGGCATTTTCTATATACTTCAAATCGCTTTCCACTTTCTCTGCTTCTTTTAGCTCTAAATCTTCTCTAAGTATGCCAACAAAGCTTTGGATGGTGATAAGAGGAGATTTTAAGTCGTGACTGACTGCGTAAGCGAATCTTTCCAACTCGGCGTTCTTTGCTTTCAGCTCTTCTATCAATGCCCTATACTCGCCGCTTTCTTCCATTAGCACCTTCACTTCTTCTGTTCTTCCTGAAAACTGATTCTCACCATCCTCCACATCATACACGCTCATTGTCATTCTTGCGATATTATCCCACGAGAATCCTTCTGCCGTCTTCCTTCCGTTCGCGCCTATCCTCTTTGCTTTTTCTAAATCGCCAAATACGCTCTTTATTCCCCACGCAATGGAACCCGGATTGTCATACACCTTCAGCCCGTTTACATCGTGCCTGACGAAATCGAAGCCGTTATGCGTTACCACAATTGGCTTACCAGCAGCCCACGCTTCCAACACCACTATCCCAAAAGGTTCATTCCTCGAAGGTATGCATACCACGTCACACGTCTTGTAGAAATTTATGAGCTCGCCATCCGGAACATAGCCTAAGAAACGGCAGGCATGCTGGATGCCAAGCTCCCTCGCTCTTTGTTCTAAACCGCTTCTCATGTAGCCGTCTCCGATGAAAAAGAACTTCGCAGTGGGGAAACCAGCTAAAACCGAAGGAATTGCCTCTAATAGCAAATCCGTTCCCTTCTGCACTACCATCCTTCCCACAAATAAACATACGGGGTCCCAAACGCCAACGCCATGCTCTTTCTTCACGCTCTTCCAGGGATCAACGACCCCATCAAACTTCTGTAACAAAATTCCATTCGGTATCACCGCTATTTTCCGGTCCTCAAACTTATATATCCACTCAGCTTCCTTCTTTATCGTTTCTGAAGTGGTTATTATTTTATCAGCGACGAATCCGCCATACCATTCTAAGTTTCTTATGTCTTTCGACTGTCCGTCGTGGAAAACATTCCCGCATCTCCCGTATTCAGTTGAGTGAAGCGTAAAAACGGTTTTTTTATTCCGGGCATTCCCTATCTCTGCAAGCGCATTCGCAGTCATCCAGTCGTGCCCATGAATGACGTCAAAATTGCCTGACACGTTCTCAGCCTGGAAGAAGTGATAAGCGAAGGAGCGGCACATGTTGTCCATCCTACGGATAAAATTGGGATTTGAGTCGAAAGAGCAACGATGGTAATGCACTCCCTCTATCACCTCGTATTGCTGCTGCCCATTTCCCATCCTTGTGAACACGTGCACTTCATTCCCGGCTCTTTGAAGAGCAGCAGCGAGCTCTGTAACGTGTGGTGCAATACCTCCAACTGCAATTGAATGCAACGATTCCCAGCTAAACATTGCTATTCTCATTTTTGGGCTCGTATCTCCATTTACCATCTCAATATCTCCTCATACACGCCCATCGTCATTCTTGCAATGTTATCCCACGAGAATCCTTCTGCCGTCTTTCTTCCGTTCGTGCCCATCCACTTCGCCCTTTCTAAATCGCCAAATATGCTCTTTATTCCCCAGGCGATTGAATTCGGATTGTCATACACCTTCAGCCCGTTTACATCGTGCCAGACGTAATCGAAGCCGTTATGCGTTACTACGACTGGCTTACCAGCAGCCCATGCTTCCAATGCAACTATTCCGAAAGGCTCGTTCCTCGAAGGTATGCATACCACGTCACAAGCCTTGTAAAAATTTATGAGGTCGCCTTCCAGAACGTAGCCTGGGAATCTCGTTGCATGCTGAACCCCAAGCTGCCCCGCTCTTTGTTCTAACCTGCTTCTCAGGTAGCCATCGCCAATGAAAAAGAATTTAGCATCAGGAAACGAATTTAAAGCAGAAGGAATTGCCTCTAATAGCAAATCTGCACCTTTCTGGAATGCCATCCGCCCCACGAATAGACATACGGGGTCCCAAACGCCAACGCCATGCCATTTCTTCACATTCCCCCATGGGTCAATGAATCCATCGAATTTATGCACCGAAACGCCATTCGGTATCACCGCTATTTTCCAGTCCTCGAAGTTGTATATCCACTTAGCTTCCTTATTTATCGTTTCTGAAGTGGTTATTATCTTATCGGCGGCGAATCCACCATACCATTCTAAGTTCCTTATGTCTTTTGATTTCCCGTCGTGAAAAACATTCCCACACCGTCCATATTCGGTTGAGTGAAGCGTGAAAACGGTTTTCTTGCTACGGGCATTCCTTATCTCTGCAATCGCATTTGCAGTCATCCAGTCGTGCCCATGTATGACGTCAAAATTGCCTGACACGTTCTCAGTCCGGAAGAAGTGATAAGCGAAGGAGCGGCACATGTTGCCCATCTCAGCCATGAAATCGGGATTCAAGTCGAAAGGGCAGCGGTGGTAATGCACTTCGTCTATCACCTCGTAATGCTGCTGTCCATTTCCCATCCTTGTGAACACGTGCACTTCATTCCCGGCTCTCTGAAGAGCAGCAGCAAGTTCTGTAACGTGTGGCGCAACGCCTCCAACAGCAAGCGAATGCAACGATTCCCAACTGAACAATGCGATTCTCAGTTTATTTTCACCTGTAAAATTCTCTAAGCTCATCGTATCGCTCCGCAATGATTTCCTTGAACTCGCCCGGTGTTTTTCTTATCCTCGCCGCAGTTTCTTTGTCATCACCAAGATATTCTATCCACGATGCCAGCCAGGGCGCCTCCTCCTCGGTGAACACATCAAGGTTAGCTATCAACTCTGTTATGTTCTTTATAGCTATGCTATTGCTACCCCTATTCAGGTAATACGGATTCTTTCCAACAGGTGCGAATAAAGAAGTTGCGAGCATGGACAGTTCTGTCTTCTTCTTATTTATCTTTGCTACAATCTTCTTTCTCTTCCTTTCTTCCTCTTCCTCATTCTCTTCTTCTACCATTGTCATAAAGCATCTACCCGCACTCCCGTTTTCAATTCGCTTATGTGTTCCTGGATCATGCCAATCAATTTGCTTCTCGGCTCCCACCATTGTATGCCTACGACTTCGGATGTAAGCTTCTCGTCCCTGAAGACATCTCGTATCCAGTCAGCGAAATCGTTGTAGCCCTCCCGGAGATGATACTCTATTGCCTTCGTGTCCACTTTTTTCAACATATCCACAAACGTTTCCAAACTGCGTGCTATAAAGCCTGTATGAACGATTTTACCTCCCCTGCGCATGTTAAAGTAAAAAGCCTCTTCATCCGAAAGTGTGCGTAATAAATTTCCGTTCTCATTTCCTTTCCCTTCTTCCCCGGTTCCGTTTCCACTGGCATCGAATCTGACAAATCTTTTTACGACGTTATCCACGGTTGTGCTGTGTGGTATGGTAATAAAGGGCCATATCATTCCTTTAAGAACTTCAACTTCCTTCCCGAGCTCGCAGTTAGCACCGATGATTGACTGCTTTATACTCGCGTTATCTCCCGTTATGGTTCGTTCACCAATGAAACACTGCTCCAGGCTTGAGTTCTTCCCTATGTAAACGTCTTCAAATAAAACCGCATTGGGTCCTACCGAACAATTATCTTCCACAACCACACTATCGCCTATCACTGTGGGTCCCGTTATCCCGGAACTGTTAATCTCAACATTTTCGCCTATAAACACGTCTCTCTTCGCCTTTCTCAACATCCATTCCATCGCTTTCATATACTCCTCTGGCTGACCCACATCAGTCCAGAAATTGCCTGCTTCCATCTCGTATCCAAACATCTTGCCTTTTCCCTTCACCTGAAGCAGGTGAAAAAGGTCCTTTGCAAAGTCGAAGGCTATCCCATCAGGTACAAATTCCATCGCTTTCGGCTCCACCACGTATATCCCGGTGCTCGCCAGGTCGCTGAAACACTTACCCTTATCAGGTTTCTCGTGGAATCTACTAATGCAGCCATTACCTTCGAGCTTTGCAATACCATAGTTCCACGGGTCTTCCACGTGCGTTACCGCGATGGTTACCAGCCCTCCTGCTTCGTGGTGAAAATCTATTAATCCACGCAGGTCCATATCCGTGATGTTATCGCTCTGTATCACCACGAAAGGTTCATCTTCTTCTTCATCCAACCCCGCATTTTTCACCGACCCCGCAGTTCCAAGCGGGTATGGCTCCGCTGGATATGTCAGGCGCACATCTTCTCTATACATGAAATGGTCCATGACCATCTCTCGAAGGAACGTCGTGGTTACCACGATGTCGTTCAATCCGTGCGAGACCAGGTAGTCAACCACGTGCTCAATCACCGGCTTATTCACCAACGGGACCATCGGCTTCGGCTTCGTGAACGTTAGTGGACGAAGCCTGGTTCCAATCCCCCCAGCCAAAATTACGGCTTTCATTTCTTCTTTCTTCACCTCTTTCTCTCTTCTATTTTTTGCCTTATGCTGTGAAAACGTAGGTTATGGCACTCAGAAATAATGATTTGTGAGGACATGCGACATGTATGCGTAATTTCTTCCCTTATAGGAAATTACTTTAAATAATGAGATATGTTATCACAATATAAAGGTAAGTGAGATACGATGATACGAAAGAACATCTCGTTGTACGAGGAAGATATGAAGAAAATAGCGAGAATAGTGGAGAAACACGAAGGCAATCTCAGTGCAGCGATGCGAGAAATCATTGATTTCATTGATTTCATGCTGCGGAAGTTCGGGAGCCTTGAAGAGGCGAAGAAAATAGAAAAGAGAACAAAAGGCGTGTGCCTCCCATCTGGGATGCTGAACTGGTTTCTTACTTATACAAACGAGTGCCTTCCGGATGAGGATGCGGCTGGTAGTATAGAGGAGATTTGTGCCATCGAATCCGTATCTGACCTTGCAGAGATTGCAGATATAGGCTTCGCAGTGGACATAAAAGTAGATGCCGATGATGCCCGAAATCCTTCGGAAGTGACGATTCGTTTATCCGGTGAAAGAACGCATACAGAGTTCGTAGCGAAAATTGCCGCTTGTTTCCTCGCCGAGAACAGGGGATTGGCTGTGGAGGCTGTTTTCCGGCATACTGCATTCACCACCGTGAAACTGAAGAAGGAAGCGAAAGGGGAAGGTGATTATAAAAAGGTGCGCGAGAGTTTGATAAAACACTTCGGCGAGCGGCATATAATGATGCAGGAGATATTGAGCAAGCGGCGATTCTGGAATGCGATGATAAAAGCCACTGCTGAGTGGGGAGACGTGGAAAGGTATAAGTATCCGAGGCTATACAGGTGAAAATCCCAGGTTCCCGGCACCAAATTACAAATAAATTCCAAACTCTTCAGTAGCTAACATTTTAAACTTTTTACTCTACATTGCTCTCAGCTACAAGGGAAGGGCAATTCCCTTATTATGGATTGTCCTGGGTCGTAAGGGAAACACCTCATTGGAACACTGGAAGCAAGTCCTTGCGCCTGTGATAGAAGCGTTGAGGCAGATGGATTGGATTTCTGCACCCATTCATGTGGTTGCGGACCGCGAATTCGCCAGTCCAAAGCTTGCAGAATGGCTGA
>Ga0209986_10003134_pt1 | contig 14643 bp, 13 predicted proteins | sample BlataG_FD_183168 | JGI IMG/M metagenome (GOLD analysis project Ga0209986, IMG submission 183168) | Deep subsurface microbial communities from Black Sea to uncover new lineages of life (NeLLi) - Black_00105 metaG (SPAdes) (version 2) | ecosystem: Environmental > Aquatic > Marine > Oceanic >...
GGATAGAGGAAGCGATCCGCCGTCGTCAGCCATTCATCCTCGTCTCCTCTTCCGGTGGAGCTCGAATCCAGGAGGGACTTTTCGCACTCTTACAGATGGCGAAGACAGCAGCGGTGCGCGGCCGCCTTGCCGAAGAGCATCTCCCGTTCATCTCCATCATGACCTACCCCACGACCGGTGGCGTACAGGCTTCGATTGCCAGTCTGGGCGATATCATCATCGCCGAGAAGGGGGCGATGATCGGGTTTGCCGGACGACGAGTGATCCAAAACACAATCGCCGAGGAACTCCCTTCAAATTACCAGACTGATGCTTTCGCCCTCGAACACGGGCTCATCGATCGGGTGGTCAACCGAGAAGACCTTCGTGAGGAATTGGGGAAGGTACTTGGTTTCTTTGTGGGGGCGCAATGAGCGATGAGCGGACGCTTGACCTCCTCGCGGCCAAGATCAAGGAACTGCGTGAGCTTGATAAAACGGATGGAATCAACCTATCCACCGAGATCGCTCGCCTAGAGAAGAAGCTCGAAGCCCTACGGAAGGAGCTTTACGCCAACCTTAGCGACTGGGAACGGGTGAAGATCGCCCGCCATCCCAAGCGCCCCTACTCACTCGACTATATTCGCGAGGTGTTCACCGACTTCTACGAACTTCACGGCGATCGCCTTGCTGGGGATGACCGAGCCCTCCTCGTGGGACTCGCTCGACTCGACGATCGACCAGTCGTACTCCTTGCCCAGCAAAAAGGGCGCTCGACACAGGAGAACAAGGAACGCTATTTTGGAATGACGCGACCTCAAGGCTACCGGAAAGCGCGAAGAGCGATGAGTCTTGCCGAGCGATTTTCATTTCCAGTGATCAGCCTGATCGATACCCCCGGCGCCTATCCCGGTCTAGAATCTGAAGAGTTAAACATCGGAGGCGCGATTGCGGAGAACCTGCTTACGATGGCGAATTTGCGCGTTCCTACGATCGCCGTTGTGATCGGCGAAGGGGGATCGGGTGGAGCGCTGGCAATCGGAGTGGCCGATCGGGTGCTTATGCTGGAGAATGCGATCTACTCTGTGATCAGCCCCGAGGGAGCGGCAACAATCCTGTGGAAGGAGAAAGAGCGCATGAAGGAGGCGACAGCAGCGCTCAAACTGACCGCTCCGCACCTGCTTGACCTTAAGGTAATCGACGAGGTCATCCCTGAACCACTCGGTGGCGCGCATAAGGACCCTCATAAGACCGCTTCTTCCCTCAAAGAGAGCCTCCTGCGTAATCTTGCAGAGATCGGTGAGGAGCCCCTCGATCACCTGTTGGCCACTCGTTATCAGCGCTACCGTTCAGTCGGGCGCTACCATACCCTGAACGACCAGCAAAGTGGATCCTCCTTGGCCTAAGAAGCCATCTTCCCGACAAGTTCTTGATCATATCTTAGCTAAGGGTATATAAATTAGAGGTAATACACACTAAACGCGAGCTCGAAGAGGATCCCGTTCGTCAGATAGGGTCGGGTGATACTTTTAGAAGGCTTGCCTGTGCTTTAGGTGGTCAGCACGCTTCCTCTTTTCACTTGCCCGCGCAAAGGCTCGCCTCGCATGGTTGCACACACCTTGACAGGGCTGGGAGAAGCTGCTATAAAGCCCTCCTGGAGGGTGATGGTGATGGCTTTTTTAAACGGCGAGAAACTGCGACAGGTCTACCAACGGGCGAAGGCAGGCGGGTACGCGTTTATGGCAAACAACATCGCCGAGGCGAACGTCCTTGTCGGCCTCCTGGAAGGGTACACTGAGCGCCGCTCAGATCTTGTGGTTCAGGTCAGTCCAGGAGCAGCAGGCTTCGCTGGCGGCGGGGACAAACTCGCCGGGTTGCGCACCCTCTCCTACATGGTACGGGTGCTTGGGGATCAGTATCCAATCGGCGTCTTCTTGAACCTCGACCACTTCACCGTTAAAGAGATGGACCTGATCCAGGAGGCGATCAAGGGCTCGCTTGTCTCCTCGATCATGATCGATGCTTCTAAGGAGGCCTTCGAGGATAACGTGCGCATTAGCCATGAGGCTGTGGAGATGGCAAAGGGGAGTGGTATCCTGATTGAGGCCGAACTGGGGAAGATCAAGGGGGTCGAGGATGAGATCGCCTCCGACGAGGCGTTCTATACCGATCCAGACGAAGCAGTGGAGTTCATTGACCGGACCGGTGCCGATTTACTCGCTATCTCAGTGGGAACGCAACACGGCGTCTCCAAGGGACGTGATGTGGTCCTGCGCACCGATATCGCCAGGCGCATCCGCGACCGACTGGCTGACAAAGGCCTTGCGGTCCCATTGGTCCTCCATGGTACCTCTGGGCTCCTTGCCGAGCAGATCCGAGAGATCATCCACTACGGGGTGTGTAAGTTGAACAAGGATACGCGTTACCAGTACGAGTACTCCCGCGCTGCCTACGACTTCTATATCTCGCACACCGACTCGATCATCCCACCAGCTGGAGTACCAGATGATGCCACCGGCCTCTTCTCGGGAAGCGACTGGTCCCCGAAGAAGGCCGATTTCGACCCGCGCACGGTGGGAAAACTCGTGCGAGCGCGGATCAAACAGGTGGCGATGGAGCTGATCGACCAAGCCGGGAGCGCCGGACATACACTTCTAGGAGCCAACTGAAATGCAGAGAGCCGGTGTTCTTACTGGAGGGGGGGATTCTCCGGGTATCAATGCGGCGATCCGTGCGATCGTGCGCTTTGGATACAAGCAGGAAGTAGAGACAATAGGATTCCTCGAGGGGTGGAAGGGACCGATTGACGACCTCACCCGCCCACTGAAGGTTGATGACGTCTCCGGAATCCTACACATCGGTGGCACGATTCTTGGGAGCTCACGTACCAATCCGTTCAAGATCGAGGGTGGGGTAGAACGGATCCTTAACACACTAAAGCACAATGCGATAGACTTTCTGATTGGAATTGGCGGAGACGATACCTTGGGGGTAATCCACCGTCTTTCAGAGCACGGGGTGAAGGCGATCGGAATTCCGCAGACGATTGACAACGACATCTCTATGACCGACTACTCCATCGGCTTCGCCTCAGCCCTTGGAGTTGTAACCGACGCCCTGGACAGACTGCACACGACTGCTTTCTCTCACCATCGCGTTCTCATCCTCGAAGTGATGGGCAGGGACAGCGGCTGGCTGAGCCTGCTGGGGGGAATTGCCGGTGGGGCTGACGTGATCATCATCCCAGAGCAGGAGTTTAGCATCGAAGAAGTACATAAAAAGATCCTCCGCCGTCAGGCGAGGAAAAAACACTTCAGTATCATCATTATCGCTGAGGGAGCCAAACCGGCTGGCTGGGAAGGCCAGGTGGTCTCTGAGACCAAGGTGGACGCCTTCGGACACGTTCGTCTCGGAGGAGTGGGGCAGTATCTAGCCAACCAACTTTCGGAGCAACTGAAGATTCCTTTGCGGGTGACCAATCTCGCCTACCTGCAACGCGGCGGGAGTCCCTCTCCTTTCGACCGCATCCTCGCCACCCGCTTCGGTGCTGCGGCAATCGAGTTCGCTCTGGATGGGCGCTTTGATGTTATGACCGCCCTACACGGGACGAAGATCGAGCCGGTCAGCCTGGAAGAGGCTCTGAGCACACCGCGGCCGGTAGACCCCGGCCTTTTCTATCTGTTGACTCTGTTCGAATGAGCAGGCGGCGTTAGAGGATTGTCTGGTCGCTCTCGCGGTCGAACAGGTGCACGGTGTCTATATTGACTTTGAGCCTGATCGTTGAGTCCACCTCCACCCGGCGGTGAGGATCAAGGTTCGCCACCACTCGCTCCCCACCACAGTCAGCGTAAACCAACAACTCATTCCCCAACGGCTCGGTCACCTGCACCCTCATCTCCACCGTGTTTTCCCCCTCGGGCGCCGGACCTTCCAGATCTTCCGGTCGGATCCCCACAATCACCTCCACCTCGCTGGGAAGATCCTGCCCCTTCCCCTGAGGTAGAACCAGCCGGAACCCCTTCCCAATTAAAACCACCCTTCCGTCCTCAGTCCCAACACGCGCGTTAAGAAAGTTCATCGCCGGACTCCCGATGAACCCACCCACAAACTGGTTTTCCGGATGATCGTAGGTCTCCTGCGGCGAGGCATACTGGTGGATCACCCCATCCTTCATCACCGCGATCTTGTCCCCCAGCGTCATCGCCTCCACCTGGTCGTGCGTTACGTAGATCGTCGTTGTGCGTAGCTTGTGGTGCAATTGTTCCAGCTCCGTCCTCATCTGCACCCGCAGCTTGGCATCCAGGTTGGAAAGGGGCTCATCGAACAAGAAAACCTTAGGGTCCCGCACGATCGCCCGGCCGACCGCCACCCGCTGCCGCTGTCCACCCGAGAGCGCACGCGGCTTGCTCTTCAACTTGTCCTCAATCCCCAAGAGCGCTGCTGCCTCGTGCACTCTCCGCCTGATCTCCACCTTGGGGATCTTCCGCAGCTTGAGGCCGAACGCCATATTGTTGTACACGTCCATGTGGGGATAGAGTGCGTAGTTCTGGAAGACCATTGCGATATCGCGGTCCTTTGGGGGAACACGGTTCACCACTCGCTCCCCAATCCGAATCTCTCCCTGTGTCGTCTCCTCCAACCCGGCGATCATCCGCAGTGTCGTTGTCTTTCCACACCCCGATGGCCCCACCAACACGGTGAACGTTGCATCCCCCACCTTTAGGTCGATATCGTTCACCGCCACAAAGTCACCAAATTTCTTAGTAACCTTGGTAAGTGTTACTTCTGCCACTTTAACCTCCTGCGCTCTTCCACTGCCTCGTCTCGAAAGAGAGCCTACCAGCCTTCACATCATAATACCACACAAAAAAAATCTCCTGCACAGCGCGGGCCAATGAGGGCAGGCTATTCCACTCGATCTGTAATGATGTCGCGGCCTATGAAAGTCCACCCTTGACACAGAGAAGAGCGGACGTTAAGTTGAGACAGGGGGATAGACGGATAAGGTCATGATTGTAACTGGGTTGCTTGCTCAAGCTGTGCAAGCTCGTAAGAGAACAGTGCCTTTTCGAAGGGCAAACAGATTCTCACCTAGGAATCCCTCACCCATCATCATTACAAGATGAAAGAATACTTGGCAGGGTTCGACATCGGCGCCACTAAGCTAGCCTTAGTCATTGCTGATCGAGACGGCAACATCGCACACAGGCTCAGGGAGAAGATCGATATTGCCTCAGGCCATTTTGCGAACTACAAGGATAGCCTAGCATATCTGGGTATAGGCGATCAGATGAAATGCTTACTGCGCCGCGCAATGAAAGAAGCCGGGATCGACAATGTAGCCGCACTTGGGATCGGTTCTGCCGGCCCGTTAAAAGACGGTGACCTACGGGACTCGACGAATATCAGGCCGATCCACCGTCCAGAATCTACCTTAGCTCAGCCACTATACATCCCGCTAGTGCAGCCGTTGGAAGAGGAGTTCGGTATTCCGGTCAGGTTGGCGAACGATTGTGTCGCGGCCGTACTGGGGGAGGTCTATTACGGGGTAGGAAAAGATGCTAAGGACAAAAGTGACCTCTATTTGGTCTATGTAACGTTAAGTACCGGTCTAGGAGGAGGTGTATGGGACGGAGGGCATCTCTTGATCGGGAAGCAGGGTAACGCCGCCGAATTAGGACATTTCTTCGTCAAGAAAGATGGGTTGAGATGTGGCTGCGGCAACTACGGTTGCGCTGAAGCCTACTGCTCAGGGACGGGAATCGCGAAGAATGCGAGGACCAGGCTGATCAACGGAAAACTCCAACTTGGGGAGGACTATGGGGCTATCCTCATAGAGCTAATCCGTGAGGGAGCAGTTAAAGATAGACGATTTCAGAATAGAGAATCCTCCAAGAGTGAGTTGCTCGAGTTTGTCACCTCGCCGCTCGTCTTCGCTGCGGCTGAGGCAGGGGACAGGCTGGCCCAGAGTGTCATTGGCGAAGCGTGCTACTTTGGAGGGATCGCCTTCGCCGATATCGCTAATGCCTATGATCCTCAGATCATCACGGTCGGGGGAACATTGGCCCTCGAGCATTCCGAGATCCTTGAACCCATGAAGAGCGAGATGCACAAGCACCTGAATGTCGAGGCACCGGAAGTTCTGCTGACTCCGCTAGGCTATGATGTCGTAATATACGGCGCGATAGCACTCGCTCAGGAGGCTGCCGCCCATCGAAGTTGACGAGGCACTCACCTTAAAGCCCGATATACTTCTCACTGAGCGTAAACAGCCTATGATAAGGAAAATTCTCGGACATCTCCGGGCTCAATAAGGTGACTGGCGCCATCGACTAGCACCGGTACGGCCCTCAGGGCGCTCTTGTCCACTACTACCCGAAGTTCTGACTTGGTTATGTCCAGATCTATCCACTCACCTCGGTAAGCCACGCGGAAGCGAACGCGTGAAATAGCATCGGGGAGGTGCGATGAGACACTGACTCCGGCAGATGTGATATCGACCCCGGCATAGTTGTGCAGCACCATATTGATGGTACCCGCCATTGCGGCCGTATGAATTCCCTCAGGGGTCGTGCCCCTTTGAGTGTCCTCGATGTCACTTCGCAGGGCCATGCGGAAGTACTCCCAAGCTTTGGTCTCATCTATTCTGTTTAATACAGAAGCAAAGACAACATAACTGAGGGTTGAGCCGTGAGATGTACGCTGCAGATAGTACTCAACGTTCCTGCGGATGGCCTTATCATCGAGTGGATAGCCCAGCCGTTCAAATATGCTTCGTAACTCTTCTAAACCAAGCAGGTAGAACAGCATGCACAGGTCGGCTTGCTTGGAGAGTTTGTAGTTGTCGGGTGAGTCGCCCTCAGCCTTGAGAATTCTGTCGGCTCGCCCGATTTGGCCGTATTTCTTACGATAGGAGCCCCAGTCGAACTCCTTGAGCTGCTCGTACCCCTCAAACTGGCTGATAATACCATCTTCATGAAAGACGACAGTCATCTTCCGGGCGATCTCTCGCCAGCGTTTAAGCTCCCTGTCCTTCAGATCGAGAAGTTCCATCAGCTCTTGTCGGCTCTCTTCCGATATCAACGCAAGCACTTCAAGCGCGTGTTCGAGGCACCACACTGCCATCACGTTAGAATACGCGTTATTCTTCAGTCCTCCCCCCTCTTTGTTGGGGTACTTCTCGTGATACTCATCAGGTCCCATCACCCCTACAATCTCGTAGCGTCCAGTTTGCTGCTTGCAGGTGGCGAGGCTCGCCCAGAACCTAGCGATTTCTAGTATCATCTCCGCGCCATAGAGCTCAAGGAAGCCTCTGTCACCGGTGGTCTGGTAGTACTGCCAGATATTGTAGGCGCAGGCTGCATTGACGTGACGCTGCAGCCTGCTGTGATCGGGGTCCCAACGGCCAGACATCGGGTTGAGGTGGACAAGTTGAGTCTCCTCCCGACCGTTGCTGCCGCTCTGCCAGGGAAACAGAGCTCCCTTTAATCCCACTTCCTTGGCATACAATCTAGCCATGTCGAGTCGATGGTAGCGGTAGAGAAGGAGGGACCGCGTGATCTCTGGAAGACGTAAATTATAAAAGGGAAAGATGTAAACCTCATCCCAGAAGATGTGCCCTCGGTACGCTTCCCCGTGGAGCCCCCGGGCTGGTATGCTCACGTCAAGGCCAATAGTGTTGGGGGAAGCGGTCTGAAGCAGGTGGAAGATGTGAAGGCGCAGGATTAACTGGATTGGATAACTACCATGGTCGGCCTCTGGCGAGACATCGAGGGACACATCGAACTTCCTCCAAAGCTTCTTCCACGCCTGATGATGCGTTTGAAGCAACTCCTCAAAACGCCCACACTTAGCTGCGGCCAGACGAGCGTCCTGTGCAACCTCGGTGATGCCGCGATCCCGAGAAGTATACAGTGCGACGATCTTCTCAACCGTTATTGGTTCACCTTCGCTCACTTTGACAGTGAACTCCTGGCCGATGGAATCTTCTTTTCCCACCGTACGAACCTCGGGCGTCAATTGCTGCCCGTTGCAGAAAAGTTCGGTCCGGGCAGCCTCGGCAACCTCAAGACGGGACTGGCTCGTTTGTATATGTAGGTAGATCCCCTCACGTTCCACGCTTCCCATCTGCATGATGCGCAGGTGTTTGTTACTAAGCTGTCGATACCGGGCGACACCCGCGTTGGTCACCGATCCATCGATCGTTGAGAGAATTCGCATCTGCTCGGACCAGTTGGCTGGTGTGACGTTGTACTCGATGGCAGCAAGGTGAGGGTTCCCCATGTGGACCAGGCGCCGACTCACAACAGAGGTCTCTCTCCCCTGTCCATCCCGGACCCGGAACCGCCGGATTAGTATGCCGTCTCGAAGGTGGAGCTCCTGTCGATACGAAAGGATTTCCATGCGCAAGAGGTCAAGCCATTCGCCGTTCTCAGGGCGGAAAGTCAGACACAACCAGTTGGGAAAGTTAACGAAGTCCTCGTTAACGATGGTCCTTCCAGCGACCTGACTTTCCAGTCGGTTGAATCCGCCAGCGATGTAGGTGCCTGGATAGTGGACCTCGTCCGCATGTACTTCCTCGGCGGCGCCTCGGGTAGCAAAGTATCCATTGCCCAGTGTACACAGAGCTTCGCGTAACCGCTCTTGATCGCGATCAAGCCCTTCATAGACGAGAACCCAATGATCGATCATTGCCCCTCCTTCACGTACCGGGTAAGTAGCTTGAGAAACTCCCCGACCTCACCCGTGTTCTGGACCGAGTAGCCTGCTGCCGTTGGATGGGGCGCATCGGTGACGAGGATCCCAACTCCCCGATCACTTATGGCCGCGAAAGCGTCCTCATCCGTAGTATCATCTCCTATGTAAAGAGGAATGATCTCGGGGGCATCCAGCCTGAGCGCACCAAGCAGCCAAAGCAGTGCCTTACCCTTGTCCCAATCAATGTCAGGACGCAGCTCGAAAACCTTTTTGCCGTAAGCCTTACGTAACTTTGGGTGCTCCTTTACTACCTGATCAACTATCCCCTCCAGCCTCGGCACATACACCTCAGCAACCATCCGGTAATGAACCGCGAGAGAGAACCTCTTGTTCTCGATCAGCGCTCCCTCGATGCCATGCACTTGTCTGGCGAGCTCTACGGAGACCTCATCGATCAGCGGTTGTAGGCTTCCGTCGACCTCATGCTGGATGTGCGAGCCATCCGGTCCGGTGATATCGAAGCCGTGACTCCCCGCGTAGTACACGTTGTCGAGCTTGACCATTCCGGCCACGTCCTCACGCCCCCGCCCACTGATGATGGCAGTGCTGCACGCGCTGGCAAGTTCTCGCACCACCTCGCGCATCGCAACTGAGAGGACCGCCAGCTCAGGACGACTTACAATGGGAGTAAGGGTCCCGTCATAATCGAGAAAGACCGCTACGCGTTTCCCGGAGAACCTCCGCTTGAGCCTGTCCCAATGCACAAGGGCCGATGGGCGCCTGTATGCACGGTTCAAAAACCAGGCGTCAATCCTCTCCACCGTCGTTTCCTCAAGACCCTCTACTACTAAGTCGGCCCCGTTCTCCCGCAGAGTGGCACGGATGTTCCCCCTGTCAATTCCAAGCACCAGACCAAAACGTCCGTTTCTCCCAGCCTGCACACCGGAGACGGCATCCTCCACCACAATGGCCCTATCCGGCTCCACCCCCAAAAGCTCTGCGCACCTCAAAAAAATGTCTGGATTGGGTTTCCCTTTCAGCCCCAGCGACTCCGAAACAACACCGTCCACCCTGGCCTCAAAGAGGCCTTCGATCCCTGCCCGTTTTAAGATCGGCAAACAGTTCTTGCTTGAGGAGGCGATCCCAACCCTTACTCCATGACCCTGTAGCTCGTGGATGAAGGTCAGGGTCGCCTGATCCACCTCCACATCTTTTTCCTCCAAAACCTGCTTGAAATACACATCCTTCTTATTCCCTAGCCCGCAGAGTGTCTCCTCGTCCGGCCCATCGGATGGGGTGCCTTGGGGAAGGTGAATCCCGCGGGATTCGAGGAAGCTTCTCACCCCTTCATAGCGCGGTTTCCCGTCAACGTAGTGGAGGTAGTCCTTGCGACTGTCAAAGGGAGAAAATGGCTCGTCGTCTCGCTCTGCCCTCTTGTTCAAGTACCCATCGAAAAGCTTCTTCCAGGCGGCAGCGTGCACGCTAGCGGTCAGTGTCACGACGCCATCGAGGTCAAAGATGACTCCATCAAAATGCAGATCGGTCAATTTGCAGTACACCCCCCACCTCCGTTATGAGCTTACCATGCGCACCAGATTTCTAGAGGATCGGCCTGGGCACGCTCGCTTCTCGAATTATACAGAAGCACCTCGCTCGTGACCGATTGGTTAGTAATCTTCCCCCGAGCAGCCTTTCCAAGGCCGCGTGTCCGAAGACGAGCAACCGATCCTTTGCGAAAGCAATTCGTAAAAGGCCTGCGGGAGGGCAACCGACCAAAGCTGCAGATCGCAGCCTCCGGCAGTCAGTTCCTTTCCATCCCAATAGGCTAATTCAGGAAATCCAAGCTTTTCTAGAACTCTCATAACTCGGAGGGATACACCCAAGATCTCCTCCTGTTCGTGGACAACTGCCCCTTTTGCGATGAAGAACTGCTCGAAAGGCCATATTGGACCCAAGTGGTAGCTGTTGGATGCATATTCCAGTTGACCGGGCGCGTATGTCCGATAGCCGTACGGTGTCGCAAGTTGAGAAGCTCCTTCGGCAATCTCCGCAAGCTTCTTAGGAGGAACATCCTCCTCTAAGGGATATTACCGGAGTATTGTCGTTCAGCGTGAAAACGTGATTCTGCCCGCTGCTTCTGACTTTTAATGCCCGGGTGTTAATGTGACGATTCGATATTGTGCTTAAAAGTTGAACGACCGCGACTAAGAAGGTATACTTATAAATGTCTCTGCCTGCAGAGAAAACTATAAAAAGAAAGGGGGTAATAAGCTATGGCAAAAGTGGAGAAACGTACTGGCCGCGAAGAGGACTTTGACAGAAGCAAACTCGAAAAGTCACTAAAGCGAGCCGGTGCTAAGGACGAAACTGTCCGAGAGATCGCAGAGAAAATCAAACCTCGCGAAGGCATAACTACCTCTGAGGTTCGTAGCCAAGCTGCGTCAGAACTCAGAAGCAGAAATGTCGAAGCGGCCAAGCACTACGAGAGCACGAGAAGGCGTAAAGCGAAGACAAGCTCCGAAGTCCCAATGGGCACCGTGCGGCTTGACGAAAAGACGCTGAAAGCTTTCAACGCCAGCGCAGGGGACACGATAGAACTCGGTCATGAAGGCAAAACGCAACGGATGAAGGTCGAGGCGTCCTCTGCGGCGCAAGAAGAAATACAGTTGCACCCCGAGGCACTCGAAGCGCTTGGAGCAACTGAAGGAACAAAGGTTGCCTTCAGACGTGCTGCCTCCTAAGGCTTCTGTAGAGTAAGATACCGCTCAGGATCCGTTCCCTAAGCAACCAGGATACAATTCAGGCTTGGGTTGGCTCTTAGCGAGGGGTAGCTCAGCGTATCGGGGCTGCGGATAAGCTGCGAGCGGAAGGCACGGTTGCGTGCCAGAACGCACGTCAGCTTCATCCGTTGTTGGGAGGCGCTATGCGCCGACCAGCAGCGGATGGCAAGCCGCAGGCCCGTTGCGAGGGCGCGTAGCGCCCTCGCAAAGCGGTCTTGGGCTGTGTTAGATATCCTAATGCTGAATAGGTTCTTTTGTCCTAATATGCCTCATCAATAAAGTACTTGATCTTAACTACTGCATCTGGGAAATAATAGTATTCGGATAGATCAACCTCCTCTTCCTTGATCGTGTGGATCAACTGCTCGGCATAGCCGTTCTCCTCTGGATTACCTTGAGTCGGCACGCTGATCAAGACGTGGTGCTCTTTCAGTAAGTCGATGTAGTCTTTCGGAGGCACTAACCCCAAGCGGGCTGCTCATTTCCCTTGAAAGGTCCAAGAGAAAACGCTGGGAGTGTTGGTCTAGTCTACAGCGTGTTCCTTTATGTACTTCTCAAGCGCCCTAATGAGTTCGTCATTCTCTAGAGAGCACTTGCGGCCCTTGACGATCTCCCTCAAAAAAGGATCGCGACTTGTCTCGACAAGCCGCTTCAACAGTCGCAACAAAACCGCGTCGCGTGAGACTTTGGAAGTGGAAGAAGGATTGAACCTATTCATCCCATCACCTCCATTAAAACCGTAGGGGATCATCGAGGCAGATTCAACCATAAGCTCCTTTCCTTTTCCCGTAAAAAAATATGCTAACGCGGAGTGTAGAGGCAAATAGTGTTTAGACCACACCCTACCGCTATCACTTGGCGAAAGGATTTGAGCGCTGTCTCCACTTCCGGGCCGAAGACAAGAGTGTTGCACTTGTAGATGTTTTGGCGTAAGATTGGAGGGAATCGGGAAGATGAAGACCGGTAAGACAAGAAGCACGAAGACCTACATTCTGCTTGAACTTGGAGAGCTTCTCCTGATAGTCATCCTTCTCATCGGGGTCTCCCGCTTCATCCATATTCCACTCTGGATAGCCATAGCGATCCCGGTGGGCAAGTTCTTTAAATCCGTCCTTGTTTACCTCTTCGTCCGCCGATCTGTCAGGCAGCCCGTCTATTCAGGGATTGAGAGTCTAATCGGCGCGCGAGGCCTGGCCATAAAAGACATTGATCCTGAAGGCTACGTTAACGTGCGGGGCGAGCGGTGGAAGGCGGCAACCGCGGGCGTGTCCATCCCGGCCGGTGTAGAAGTTGAGGTATGTGGCCTCGACGGGGCGAAACTTGTGGTCAAGGATGAGGACTACCGCAAGGTGGCCCGTCAGGTAAAAGAGGAGGAATAGCGGTGCTGATCTATATCATCCCAATTCTGGCGGTTCTGTTTCTTTGGCTATTCTTCTACTTCGTGCCGGTGGGGCTGTGGATCTCTGCGCTGGCAGCCGGCGTGCCGGTGGGGCCGATGGCCCTGATTGGAATGCGGCTGCGGAAGGTGAACCCCCACAGGGTGATCGGGCCGATGATCGCGGCTTGGAAGGCGGGGCTTAAGCTTTCCACCTCGGAGCTTGAGGCCCACTACCTTGCTGGGGGAAACGTGGACCGGGTCGCGCGGGCGCTCATCTCTGCGGGCAAGGCGAACATCCCGTTGGGCTTCCAGCGGGCAGCTGCCATCGACCTTGCCGGCCGAGACGTATACGACGCGGTGGCCATGTCGGTCAACCCTCGGGTTATCGAGACCCCCAAAGTTGGCGCAGTGGCGGCAGACGGGATTCAGCTCTTTGTAATCACCAAAGTCACTGTGCGCGCCAACATCGAGCGGTTGGTCGGTGGCGCAACCGAAGAGACGATCGTTGCCCGGGTGGGCGAGGGGATCGTGTCAGCCATCGGCTCAGCTGCATCCCACGAGACTGTTCTAGAGAACCCTGACTCTATCTCGAAGCTGGTCTTGGGGAAGGGGTTGGATGCGGGTACGGCGTTTGAATTGTTGTCCATTGATATCGCTGATGTAGACGTCAGTAAGAACATTGGTGCACAACTCCAAACCGATCAAGCAGAGGCTGACCTCAAGGTCGCACGGGCCAAAGCGGAGAAACGTCGAGCCATGGCCGTCGCTCGCGAACAGGAAATGACCGCCTTGGCGCAGGAGCGGCGGGCAGCGGTGGTCGAAGCCGAGGCGGAGATCCCACGAGCCATCGCCGAGGCGTTCCGCAAAGGACAACTGGGAATCATGGACTACTCCCGCCTGCAAAACATCCAGGCCGACACCAGAATGCAAGAGGGGCTGGCTGAGGGTGAGGAGCGACCCACAGCGGGCCCCGGAAAGGTTCCGCTCACAGGAGGGGCGTAGATCGCAGCCCCAAATGGGGTTCACCCGATACAGAGCATAAAACGGATCCTTGGGCAGTCATTGTGCTTGGGGGAGATCCTTGCCCCCTTTCTGGGCCTAGAAGCCGCCTGAGGCCCACGAGCGAACTTAAATTTCGGTCCCCTCCCTGCCCGTTCACAAGTTCAAATCAGCCTTCGCCGCAGGCCACTTCATACTGGTTACGTATCTCTTCCCCAATGGCCTTTCGTCTAGGCTGCTGCATGTTTGGAGTGTAATGCACCGCGAAAACAAGAGCCTCTTGACAATTCTGCTTCCAACAGTCCTCTCGATCATGAGTCTCAACCCTTGTTTTCACTTTGGCCGACTCGCCAACATCGATAAGATACAGATTATCCCCCTTCTTACAGATGATGGCATAAACACCTGCTCGATCCTCGAGGTCATCTGTTGAGGCAAACGTCCCGTTAAAGATGTGGTCCCCTATTTTAATACCCATAACAACCCTCCTTTTGTTTTAATCCGGCTTGGTAGACCCATCACCGAAATTTCAGCTAACCACAGGATAAACGACCCTTTGCTGTTCGGTTATCCCACCAAATCGCCTGTTATACCGAACCACTTTGTTTATCGCCGCCCCCGATGTCCCATGCCTCAGCTTCTGTCGTCTCCAGCCCGAGTGCACTCAACAGGGGGCACCTCCACAGTGACCCCTCGTCATCGGCAGCGCCTTTGTGGAATTCTCTCTTTGAGGAGCATGATGTGGACGTTATCCCTCGAATCGACGAGCAGCGCTTTCACCTCCGCTTCTCTCAACACAGTTCCCTCAGCG
>Ga0209986_10003135_pt1 | contig 14640 bp, 20 predicted proteins | sample BlataG_FD_183168 | JGI IMG/M metagenome (GOLD analysis project Ga0209986, IMG submission 183168) | Deep subsurface microbial communities from Black Sea to uncover new lineages of life (NeLLi) - Black_00105 metaG (SPAdes) (version 2) | ecosystem: Environmental > Aquatic > Marine > Oceanic >...
ATTGGCTATTGGGTGTTTCCCAGCTCTTCGTCCTGCTCACTGCATTGGCAGCAGTGGCTGGTCATAACTGGATGGTGTTCCTGAAATTCAGCGGTGGGAAGGGCATGGGCACAACCATAGGTGCTCTATCAATCCTGCTTCCCATTTATGGGTATCCCCTTGGATTAGCCTTCTTCTTCGGCATAGTCCTGATACCTGTGGTAATCACCCGCAATATTGCCCTGTCTATGTTCGTTGGGCTGGTTTCGCTACCTCTCATCAGTTGGTTGGGTATGAAATCTACGCCGTTTCTCATCTTCAGCATTATCCTTGGCTTGATAATAGCGGTAAAATTTTTCCCCACAGCCAGGGCTTCTCTGGCTAGAGCTAAGAGCAAAAAGGATTTTATCTTTGACCGCAGGCAAAGAGGTAAAAGATAGCAAACTGCCTAGCAAAAATGGGGAAAACATTTTATAATGGGGGATGTGGAGGATAGCCAGCTTATCTCTGAGGTGCAGCGACTGACCGATGGCTTTGGGGAGCTTCCTGAGCCGGTAGTCAAGCCCACTTTTATTGCCGTCAGCGGGTTGCCTGGAACAGGAAAATCTTACTTCTGCAGTGAACTAGCCGAGAGGCTACCCTTTGTTATTGTGGAAAGTGATGCCTTACGCAAGGTGCTTTTCTCATCGCCAAGTTATAGCTCGCAGGAGAGCTCACGCCTTTTTCGGGCATTGCACCTCCTCATTGAAAGGCTACTTAAGAAGGGGATTTCCCTTATCTTAGATGCTACCAATCTATCAGAGCGATATCGTGAGCGCCTGTATAATATTGCTGACCGTCTGGAGGTTAGGCTGATTCTGGTGCGGGTTGAGGCGCCGCCTCAGGTAGTTTATCAACGGCTTAAGACCAGGCTAGAAGGAGCCAATCCAGGGAATAAATCGGACGCAGACTGGAGAGTGTACCAGAGGATGAAGTCCACTGTCCAGGAAATACGCCGTAACCATTATGCCGTGGATACCTCTAGAGATATTACCCCGGTATTGGACAAGATTGTTCGTGAGGTGAGGCGTTAAAGAATGATTATCATCCTCACCCCCTTTGTCCCCCTCTCCTTCAAAGGAGAGGGGGAGGTAGAGGTTCTGAAGGGGCGAAGCCCCTTCAATCTTCCCTTAATGAACGACTTAAATTAGCTGCGAGAGGAGGAAAAAATGGATGCGAAAGAACGGCGAGAGAAGATAAAACAAGCCACTTTGCAGACCTTATCTGAATCAGGAACAATTAAGTTAAGTTTTTCGCGGATAAAGAAGGGTGTTGATGCCAGAATTCCCAAAGTCCATAGATATTTCCTTAGTGATTTCAACGAAAAAGAATGGGATTTGGAAATTAACGAAATTCTAGGAGAATTAAAGGAAGAAGGTAAAATCGAATTATCAGGGGTTGATGACTGGCAACTTAAAATTGGTGAGAGGGGGTTTGAACTTGGAGGTTTAAATGGAGATTGAGGTCGTAATTGGTAATATCGCTGAGGTTGAAGCTGATGCTATCATAGTGGGCTTCTTTGAGGGGATGGAGCGCCCTGATGGCGACCTAGCTGTAATAGACAAGGCTTTAGATGGGGCTGTCTCTCAGCTCATTGGTCAGGGTGAGATAAAAGGTAAACTCAATGAGATAACTATTATTCATAGCCTGGGTAAGCTCCCGGCAGCTAGGGTCGTGGTTGTCGGTTTGGGTAAAAAGGAGGAGCTATCTCAGGATAGGGTTCGGTTGGCAGTGGGTGAGACTTGCCGACTTTTGCAGCAGAAGAGGATTGGCAATGTTGCTACTGCTGCCCTGGGAGCGGGAGTAGCTGGAATAACCCTGGAGGGTTCTGCTCAGGCGGTGACCGAGGGTGCTCTGCTCGGCGTCTACTCATTTCGTAGGCATATAACTAAACAATCTGAGTATGGCGAGCTTAAGCAGCTTACCATAGTTGAAGCCGATGAGACCGAGTTGCCTGTTTTAGAACAGGGCAGCTATAAAGGCAGGGTTCTGGCTGAGGCTACTAAACTGGCTCGTGACATGGTCAATGAGCCGGCTAACTATATGACGCCCCCTCATATGGCTGAGACGGCGGCAAGCCTGGCTGAAGCCTACGGGCTGGAGCTGGAGGTTATGGAGCGGGAGCAGATGCGGGAGCTGGGCATGGGGGCGTTGTTGGGGGTGACCCAGGGAAGTCGGCAACATCCAAAATTCATCGTCCTCCATTATCGGGGGGGCGATTCCGCTCAAATTGATTTAGCCCTGGTTGGTAAAGGGATAACCTTTGATTCCGGGGGTATTTCAATAAAGCCATCAGAGGGGATGCAGGAGATGAAGGGTGATATGGCTGGGGCGGCAGCGGTTATGGCGGCGATAAGTGCCATCGCTCAACTTAAGCCCAAGCTCAACCTAGTGGCTATCGCTCCCTGTGCTGAGAACCTGCCCGGTGGTGAAGCCTTGAAACCGGGCGATGTCCTAACCGCCATGAATGGCAAGACCATTGAGATTATCTCCACTGATGCCGAAGGGCGGCTTATCCTAGCTGATGCCTTGGGCTATGCCAATAAGCTGGGTGCCAAACTTATAGTCGATGTGGCTACGCTAACCGGTGCTTGCCATGTAGCTCTGGGTGATGAGTGCAGCGGTGTTTTTGGCAATAATCAGGAGCTGGTGGATAGGTTAATCGCAGCCAGTGTTGACGCTGGAGAGCTTATGTGGCAGTTGCCGATGTATGAGCAGGCTAAGGAGCAATTAAAGAGCGAGGTTGCCGATATTAAGAATGTGGGGGGTAAGTGGGGAGGGGCTATCACCGCAGCTCACTTCCTGGCTGAATTTGCCGGCGAGACACCCTGGGTTCACCTGGATATTGCTGGTACCAGTCTAAGCGAGAAAAACCGAGGCTACCTGGTGAAAGGGGCAACTGGGGTGACGGTGCGCACCCTGGTGAACCTTGCCCTTTCCCTTGCCAAATAGAAGGGAGGTTTAATTGTGAATATTAAATACTTGGGGCACGCCGCCTTCGCTATCACCTCAGACACAGGGGTAAAAATAATTACTGACCCCTATGAGAGGAGTCCCGATTTGACCTATGGGGAGATAACAGAATCGGCTGACATTGTTACTGTAAGCCACGACCATTTTGACCATAGCAATGTAGCTGCGGTTAAAGGTAATCCCGAGGTAGTTAGAAGGACGGGCAGGTCAACAGCTAAGGGGATAGAGTTTAGGGGTATTGCTAGCTATCATGATGAGGCTAGGGGGAGGTTGAGGGGAAACAACAACATCTTCTGCTTTGAGCTGGACGGGATAAGGGTCTGTCATCTTGGTGACCTGGGTCACCTGCTCGATGATAAGCAGTTGGCAGAGATAGGCAGTATGGACATAGTGCTCATCCCGGTAGGTGGTTATTATACCATTGATGCCGAAGTCGCCACCGAGGTCTGTAGCCAGTTAAAGCCCAAGGTAATTATACCTATGCACTATAGAACAGAGAAGGGAATCCCTAACATCGTTGGGGTGGACGGATTCCTTCGTGGGAAAGCGAAGGTAAGTCGGCTGGATGCAAGCCGGGCGGAGTTTAAACCGGGAGAACTTCCAGCCACCACTCAAATCATGGTCCTGAAACCAGCGTTGTAATCGATAAAATCTAGCTTTAGAGATTATCTGGCAACCTATTCCCCCTCATGATAGGAATACATATCCATATCATGGAGAGGGACAAAAAAGAAGAGTCAAAGAGAGGCGAAGCCTCTAAATATAGTATGGGGAGTTTGAGAGGGACGAAGTCCCTCTCACATAACTAATTCCCCCTCCCTTAGATAAGGGAGGGGGATATAAGGGGGAGGGTTACCTAAATCAAAAACTTAAAGGGAGTGAGGATGATAAACAATCTCCTAGCTTTAGGGCTGTTGACTACTGTGGTATAATAATATATGGGGGTGAGGTTAGGGGAACTGAGAAATATACCTTGGATATAAATTGTATTGTTCTTGCTGGTGGCAAGGGCTTGCGTTTGGGGCGGGAGAAGGTTCAGGAGACTGTTGGCAATAGCAATTTGCTCCAGTGGGTAGTATCCCAACTTAGTTCTTTTAGCAATGGTACTATTGTAGTTATTGCTAGTGAGAAGTCCCTTACCCAGTTTATTGGCTACCCAAGGTTTAGAATAGTAACTGATACCTACCCAGGTAAAGGTCCGCTGGGTGGTATCTATACTGGACTAGCCGCATCGGACTCGTTACATAACCTTGTTGTCGCCTGTGATATGCCCTTCCTGAACCAAGCCTTGCTGCGGTATATGATACAACTTTCGGCTGGCTTTGACCTGGTGGTGCCTCGGGTGGGCGAGCTGGTTGAACCGCTTCATGCAGTTTACTCCAAGAGCTGTCTAGCTCCTATAGAATGGCTGCTCGACCAGGGCGAGCTGAGGGTTAGGGCACTGTTTGATTTGGTTAAAGTCAGGTATGTGGAGGTTGATGAGATTGACAGTTTTGACCCCAAGCACTTGAGCTTTTTCAATATTAATACTGAGGCTGATTTGGAGATAGCGCAGCAATTGGTAACAGGGGGATATGAGCTGTGATAAGTGTTGAGCAGGCTCTGGGGAAAATTCTGGAGCATGTAGATGTTCTTGAAGCGGAAGAGAGCCCCATTCTGGGCTGTCTGGGGCAGGTTCTGGCTGAGGACATATTTTCCAGCATCAGCATCCCTCCGCTGGACAATTCCGCCATGGATGGCTATGCGGTTAGGTCAATAGATACTCGTGGTGCTAGCCGGCAGTCTCCTCGTTTTTTGCGTGTTATTGATACTGTTACCGCCGGCTCTATTTCCGGGTCTGAGGTGGAACCGGGGACTGCTATTCGGATTATGACCGGGGCGCCAATACCTAAGGGTGCCGATTGTGTGGCGAGGTTTGAGGATACCGATGAGTCAGAACGCCAGGGGACTCCAGTGGAAATAGGCATCCTGACTGAAGTAGAGCCCGGCTTGGAAATCCGGCGGGCAGGTGAGGATATTGCTGCGGGGTCATTAGTGCTGAGCAGAGGGACGGTAATCAGACCAGCGGAGGTCGGTGTCTTGGCTTCACTGGGTCGCAGTAAGGTGATGGTCATCCGCCGTCCGGTGGTGGCTATTTTAGCCACCGGAGATGAGGTGGTGGATATCGCTCAGCCACTGCCTGAAGGCAAGATATATAACAGTAACACTTATAGCGTGGCTGCCCTAGTTCTGCGCTATGGCGGTATTCCCAAGATATTGGGGATAGCCTCAGACATTGAGGATTCGCTGGTAGCCAAGCTTCACCTTGGGCTGGATGCTGATATGGTGATAACTTCTGGTGGCGTCTCGTTTGGCGATTACGATATTGTGAGGGAGGTTTTGGCTAGAGAGGGTGAAATTGTCTTTTGGCGAGTTCGGGAGAAGCCGGGGAGACCTCTGGCCTTCGGTATGATTAAGTCGCTCAGTAAGGCTGGCGGAGTTAGAAATATACCCCTCTTTGGTTTAGCTGGTAACCCGGTTAGCTCCATGGTTAACTTTGAGCTATTTGCTCGCCCGGCTATTCTTAAGATGATGGGTAAGAAAAATTTGGCCAAGCCCACTGTGGAGGCGGTGATGGAGGATGCCATTGAAAATACTGATGGTCGCCGTATCTTAGCTCGGGCGATAGTGGAAAAGCGGGGTGGTCAATACTTTGCTCGACTTACTGGTCCCCAGGGCTCAGGGATTCTAACCTCTATGGCCCGAGCTAACGGGCTGGTGATTGTTCCCGAGGATAAGCCCGGGGTGAAAGAGGGGGATTTGGTCGAGGTGATGATGCTGGATTGGAGTGAGGAGGTAAAGTAGTCAGCTAACATTGGATTGGTTAAGGAGGAAGGCTTGATATTTGATGCTTCGAGGTTTGTCTTTGAACCACCATCGGTAATATCCAGGGTGCGGCGTGTTTTGATTAAACCCAGCGCAGCTTACCCGGTATCATATCCAGTAACTACCAGCCAGAGCATGTTATCGGCGATAATAGGAGCTATCAGGCAGGTTAGTGATGCCGATATTCTACTACTGGAGGGTACCCCCGGAGGGGAGCCGGTCTACCCGATATACCAGGCGTTGGGTTACAATTTTCCCCGGGTATTGACGCTGGATGTGAAGGATTGTATCTGGGTAGAGGTAGATAATCCTCTACCTAAGCCCCTGGCTGTGCCTACCTTCTGGGTGCCTAATGTTATCCTATCTTGTGACTACTTGATAACTGTGGCTCCATTAAAGGTGGTTAGTGGTAAAGGAAGCCTTAGCATAATGAACCTGCTTACGGTGCTGCCCAGCAGCAAATATGGGGCTGAGGCACCATGGGGCTGGAGAGCTTTATATAGTCTGGGGATAGACAAGGTGGTAGCTGACCTCTATTTTACTCTGCCCTTTGACCTGGGGATTATTGAAGCTCGCCAAAAGTTCATTGGGCAAGAGGACCCCACTCAGGGTGAGGTTGAGGAGTGTGGCAAGGTTTTTGTTGGTGAGCCCTACGAGGTAGATAGTGAGGCTTCAAGGATACTGGGGCTTAAGACAGATTACCTTGATTTGATTAGTGAGGCTAGAGTGGGGCTTGAAATCTAGGCGGTTTTGTGACTAGAGTATGAGTAATGAGCAACCCGGTTGGCGTTGGTTTATTGATTTAGACTGGTTTGAGCAGCATAATCGCTCATTTTTTGCTCTGGCAGAGGGCTGCTTGTGTCCTGAGTGCCGTGAGCGGCTGAAGGTGGGCAAAGAGGAGATTTCGGCTGCTGACCTTCTAGCTAATATCGAGGATTGCTGCTCCAAGACCCCTGGATTTGTTACTGATAAGTCGCCTATTTTAGAGAGTATATTTGGACTTTTCTTGGCTAATGGTAACCAACCCCTTGATTTGGAGCAACTGAGCAAGCAACTAGCTGAGTGGCGTGGTGGTGATACCTACCGCACCTCGCCAGAGATTCTATCTCGCCTCCTTGAGAGTGACCAATACTATGGACTGAGGCAGGTTTCCTAATACCTTATGCTGAAGCGGGAATAACTCCCGGTATATTCTGACCAACTGGTTACGACTCTTTCCACTTTAGCTGTAGGCGGTCCCACCTTAAGGTGGCTGATTAGCTCTTCCAACCGCTTTCTTTCCCCTTCAGCCAGAACCTCTACTGCTTCACCGTTGGGCAAATTGCGCACATAGCCGGTCAGACCAAGCTCAGTGGCTCTTCGGGATACAAAGGCACGGAAGAAGACGCCTTGAACATAGCCATATACTACTGCCTGAACCGAGGCTAAATTGGTATTGCTCATCGCTCTATCTCAGGACGAACCTCAGTGGGAGCGGGAATTGCTCTCTATCCAGTCGGTATAGACCTTGCTGGTGAGCCAGCTCAATAGCTTTATAGAACTCCTGCCTGAGCAGAGGGCGAGCAAGCTGGGGCATATCAAAGGCTTTATAGCAGGGGTGATACTGAGCCATAATGTTCAGGTAGGTATTGGTGGAGACCCCTCGGGCAAGGAACCTTACCACTTCCCCAGTTCCAGCTAGCCCATTAGGTAACACCAGGTGACGCACCAGGAGACCGCGCTGTGCTATGCCCTGCTCGTCTAGCTGGAGGTCGCCCACCTGGCGGTGCATCTCCCTGACCGCGACTTTATTTACTTTGGGGTAGTCTTTTATCCCAGATAATTGCTCAGCGATTTTTTCATCGGAATACTTCATATCAGGCATGTAAATATCAACAACGCCGTCTAATGGCTTGAGTGTTTCTATAGTATCATAGCCACCGGTATTATAGACCAGGGGCAGATGGAGCCCTTTAGCCGCTGCCAGCTCTAAGGCATCCAGGATGTAAGGCACAACATGAGTGGGGCTGACCAGATTTATATTGTGGCAGCCCTTGGCCTGAAGTGAGAGCATCATCCTGGCTAGTTTCTCCCTATCTACCGGGCTCCCCTCACCTAGCTGGCTTATGGTGTAGTTTTGGCAGAAGGCGCAGTGTAGATTACAGTAGGCGAAGAAGATAGTTCCTGAGCCATGCCTACCGACCAGAGGCGCTTCCTCTCCGAAGTGAGGACCATAGCTGGAGACTATGACCTGAGTGGTAACCTGGCACTCACCGCTTTCACCAGCCAAGCGATTGACACTGCACCGACGGGGACACACCTGGCACTCTTCCAGTATTGATTTGGCTTTCTCCGCCCGAGCCTTCAGCTCCCCGCTATGGTGGAGCTGTTGATAAGCAGCTATCTCTCCGCCTCCTCCTCTTTTCGCTTTTTCCCCTTCTTAATTACCTCTACCGTTGTTGGCGGCGGTAAGATAGTAGTTGTGGCTATTTTCTTAGTCTCCTTTTTAGTTTTCCTTGGTTCTCTATGTCTGTAATCTCGACGCCCCATAGTAGCACCTCTATCTGAGCATGATAACTATTGGCTTGGTTAATTGAAGTTTAGCAAAGGGGGGTTATTGTGTAAAGTCGGTTGAAAGCTGGTCTAAAGCCGAGTGGGCAGCTTCTGCCTCAGCCACTTTTTTACTTTTGCCTGACCCCCTGCCCAGGAGGGTATCACCTACCCTCACCTCAACGGTAAACCTTCTGTCGTGGCCTGGTCCGGCTGCTTCTATTACCCTGTAGGCAGGTGTTTGCTGGTGCCTGGCCTGGATAAGCTCCTGTAGCTGTGATTTATAATCAGCCTCTACCCCTTGGCTTAGCGTTTTATTTAGCTCTTTATCGACCGACCTCAGGACAAAATCCCTGGCGGTAGCCGAGCCCTGGTCGAGGAAAATAGCGGCTATTACTGCTTCTAAAGCTCCGGCTAGATTAGCTGGCTTATGCCGCCCGCCACTTGCCTCCTCCCCTTTTCCCAGATAGAGGTAATTGCCCAGGCTGATAGCTCTTGCCATACGGGACAGGGCATCTCGGCGCACCAGAGATGAGCGGAGTTTGGTCATCTCCCCTTCACTGAATTGGGGGAAGCGCTGGTATAGCTCCTCAGCGACTATAAAGCCTAAAACAGCATCGCCCAGGAACTCAAGCCTTTCATTGGAGGCTGGGGCAAAGTCCGGGTTCTCATTGATATAGGAGCTATGAACCAGGGCTTGCTCCAGGAGAGACGGGTGGTTAAGAGAGACGCCCAGGGTTTGTTGCAGTGCTGCTAAATCAGCCAAGGCTTAGTCCTTTCTCAGTAGTTAAGCATAAGTGGTCAAGCCTGCTGTGTCAATTATTTGGTTATTATTTATTAACCTCACCTCCTTAATCCCCCTCTCCTTACCAAGGAGAGGGGGAGGGATTATTGGTTGAAGGGGCTTCGCCCCTCTAAAGAAAATATCTTCCCCTTCCCCTTATCAAGGGGAAGGGGATAAAGGGGATAGGGTTGATAATCATTCTATTATTGCCATAGGCATAGCTACATGCTATAATCTTGGTGTGCTGGGGAATAGTCTAGTGGTAGGACAGCGGACTCTGGATCCGCCAAGGTAGGTTCGAATCCTACTTCCCCAGCCAACTATATAACTGAGAGGCAAAAATGAAATACACAGTCATAATTGAGCAGGGGCGTGAATCGGGGTATGTGGTTTACTGTCCCGCCTTGAAGGGTTGCGTCTCTCAGGGTGAGACTAAAGAGGATGCCTTGAAGAATATCAAGGAGGCTATGGAAGTTTATATAGAGGCTTTGGTTGGGAATGGGCTTCCTGTCCCAACAGAGGTGGGAAAAGATACCGTAGAGCTTGAGGTCGCAGCAAAGTGAGCAAGCTGCCTCGGGGGCTTTCTGGCAGCGAGGTAGTCAAGGCACTAGAGAGAGCGGGCTTCTATATTAAACGCCGAAAAGGAAGCCATATTGTATTGAGGAGGGACAATCCCTTCGCTCAAGTTGTAGTCCCAGACCACAAGAGCATTGATACGGGAACATTATCATCAATTCTAGATGGAGCAGAGCTAAGTGTTGAGGATTTCAACAGGCTTCTATAGTAAGCAATTTTGAAGCCTTTTTAGGTGGCGCATTCGTCTAGGGGTTTAGGACACCTCCCTCTCAAGGAGGAGATCACCGGTTCGAATCCGGTATGCGCTACCAAGCTTGACTTTTATGTCTTTCATTTTTATAATATTCCAGTTGACCGGCGCCAGTAGGATTAAGCGTAAAATATTGCCCGAGTGGCGCAATGGTAGCGCAACCGACTTGTAATCGGTAGGTTAGTGGGTTCGAGTCCCCTCTCGGGCTGGGGTTTAATGTTGGTGTTGGGAGGGGTGCCGGAGTGGTTAATCGGAGCAGACTGTAAATCTGCCGCCTGAAAGGGCTACGCAGGTTCGAATCCTGCCCCCTCCACTACAGCTTAAATGTGATATGATGTAGATTAGATGCTATACAATAAAAACTGGTATAATAGTTCTAGCGCCCACATAGCTCAGTAGGTAGAGCACGTTCTTGGTAAGAACGGGGTCACCAGTTCGAATCTGGTTGTGGGCTTTAAGTAAAGGGGGTTAAAAATGGCAAAGAAGAAATTTGTGCGGACTAAGCCTCATTGCAATGTGGGCACTATCGGTCATGTTGACCATGGGAAAACAGTTTTGACCTCAGCGATGACCAGGGTGTTATCAACGGTGGGTACCACTGAATATCGTTCCTTTGACAGCATTGATAATGCCCCTGAAGAGAAGGCGCGGGGATTAACCATCGCTATTGCTCATGTGGAATATGAGACCGATAACCGCCATTATGCCCATATTGATTGTCCGGGACACGCTGACTTCATCAAGAACATGATAACCGGGGCTGCCCAGATGGATGGCGCTATATTGGTGGTTGCTGCCGATGATGGTCCCATGCCCCAGACCAGAGAGCATGTCTTGTTGGCCCGCCAGGTGGAGGTTCCTTATATAGTAGTTGCCCTCAATAAAGTAGATTTGATGGAGGAGGAGGAGCTTCTGGATGTGGTGGAGATGGAGGTAAGGGAGCTGCTGACCAAGTATAATTTCCCCGGCGATGAGATACCGGTGGTAAGGGTGAGTGGGCTTAAGGCTGGGGAATGTGGCTGCGGCAAGAGGGACTGCCAGTGGTGCGGTGGTGTCTGGAAATTGATGGATGCTATAGACAGCTATATTCCTATCCCGGCACGACCCAAAGACCAGCCTTTCTTGCTGCCGGTAGAGGATGTTTTTAGCATTAAGGGTCGTGGCACCGTGCCTACAGGAAGGGTTGAGAGGGGGGTGATTACACCTGGAGCTGAGGTTGAGATAGTTGGCTTAAGGGAAACGCGTAAGACGGTAGCTACCAGCCTGGAGATGTTTCATAAGACCTTAGATGATGCCGAGCCAGGAGATGCTGTTGGTGTTCTGCTTCGGGGCATAGAGCGGGAAGAGATAGAGCGAGGTATGGTATTAGCTGCACCCGGCTCTATTAAGCCACATGTCTACGCTGATGCAGAGGTATATGTTTTGAGTAAGGAGGAGGGAGGCAGGCATACCCCATTCTTTACCGGGTATAAGCCCCAATTTTTTATTAGGACTACGGATGTTACCGGGACTATTGAGCTGCCAGAGGGGGTGGAGATGGTTATGCCCGGTGATAATGTAAGAATGAAAATAAGGCTTATCTATCCTGTAGCCCTGGAGAAAGGTTTGCGTTTTGCTATTCGGGAGGGGGGTAGAACAGTAGGTGCTGGTACCTTTAGCAGCATCATTGAGTAGAGATGGCTAGAAAGGCTGAAGCTAGGGTTATTATCCATCTCGCCTGCACCGATTGCAGGGAGAGGACTTATACTACTACTAAGAATAGAAGGAATGACCCCCAACGGTTAGAGCTTAGAAAGTATTGTCCCCGATGTCGCACTCATACCCTCCATAGGGAGATAAAGTAGTGGCAGGCAATGAGAGGTATGTGAGGCTTCTTCCATGACTCACCGTGCTACAACCAAGCGTTCGAGGTTTAGATTTATTGGTGAGACTATAGCCGAGCTAAAGAAGGTAGTCTGGCTCACCAAACGAGAGGCTGCTTATTTAACCTTTCTGGTGCTGATTGTTGCCATTGCAGTGGGTCTAATTCTGGGAGCCTTTGATTATGGTTTTACTCACCTCGTCAATGAATTCTTTTTGGGTAGATAGAAGCTTGGTTGGTTTCTAGATTGAGCTGAAACAGTTAGCCGGAAGGGATAGCTTTGTGCTTTTTTAGCAATCTTTGTCTGAATGAGGTTATTGGTGGAAGAGAATCGAAAGAGTTGGTTTGTAATTCATACCTACTCCGGGTATGAAGAAAGAGTTAAGCGGAATTTAGAGCAGCGCATCAAGTTTATGGACAGCGCAGATGAGATCTCCCAGATAATTATACCCACTGAGGAGGAGATCGAGGTTAAAAATGGACAGAGGCGTAATGTGAGTAAGAAGATATTACCTGGTTACGTCCTGGTTCAGATGAGGATGAGCGACCAGAGCTGGAATATAGTGCGTAATACCCCTGGTGTCACCGGTTTTGTTGGTAGCGGAAGCAAGCCAGTTCCTTTGCAAGAGGAGGAGGTCAATCAGATTTTGAAACAGATGGCAGCCGAAGCACCCAAGGTTAAGGTTGGTTTTCGTAAGGGGCAGAGTGTGCGGGTGACCGACGGTCCCTTTATTGATTTTGTGGGAGTAGTGGATGATATAAGCCTGCAAAAGGGTAAGGTCAAGGTGCTTCTCTCCCTTTTTGGGCGTGAAACACCGGTGGAGCTTGACTTCTTACAGGTGGAGAAGCTTTGAGCTAGGAGACAAAGTGGCGAAAAAGGTTAAGGCAGTGATTAAATTACAGATTCCAGCCGGGAAGGCAAATCCTGCGCCACCGGTAGGTCCTGCCTTGGGACAGCACGGGATTAATATTATGGCCTTTTGTAAGGAGTATAATGAGCGTACTTCCAACCAGGTTGGCTCTATTATCCCCGTCGAAATAACCGTCTTTGCTGACAGCTCATTTACCTTTATTACCAAAACACCACCAGCTACTGATTTGCTGAAGAAGGCATTGGGCATAGAAAAGGGGTCCAGCACTGCTGGTCATGAAAAAGTGGGTAAGCTATCTCGAACTCAACTTCGCCAGATAGCTCAGCTTAAGGCTAAGGATTTGAATGCTACCAGTGTTGAAGGGGCGGAGCGAATTATTGAGGGCACAGCCCGAAGTATGGGGATTGAGCTGGAATAACAATGGCAAAACACGGCAAAAAATATCGTGAGGCGGTAAAACTGTTAGATAGGACGAAGGCTTATCATCCTCGGGAGGCTATTGAGTTAGCCAAGAAGGCGGCTTATACCCGATTTGATGAGACTGTTGAGCTTCACCTTCGGATGGGTGTTGACCCCCGAGATGCCAAGCAGCAGGTGCGTGGTGTTGCCCTCCTACCCTATGGGCTAGGCAAGAAGGTGCGTGTCTTGGTTTTTGCTCAGGGTGAGGCGGTGAGAATTGCCGAGGCGGCCGGAGCGGATTTTGTTGGCGGTGATGAGTTGATTAAGAAGATTGAGGATGGGTGGTTGGATTTTGATACTGCTGTTGCTACCCCTGATATGATGGGCAAGGTGAGCAGGCTGGGGAAAATCTTGGGGAGGAGGGGATTGATGCCTAACCCTAAGTCAGGAACAGTGGTGGTTGCTAATGACTTACCCAGGGTAATCGGTGAAGCCCGCCAGGGGCGAGTGGAATTTAGACTGGACAGGACAGCTATCATTCATGTCCCTTTGGGTAAGGTTAGTTTTGAAGATGATAAGTTGATGGGCAACCTGGCAGCAGTGGTGGAGGCAGTGGTGAGGGCTAAACCTAGCGGTGCCAAGGGTCAGTATGTTAGAACCGCCTCTTTAACTACTACTATGGGAACTGGTATAAGGCTTGACCTTAAACCAACCTTGTCTTTAAGTTCTAGTTAATACTGTGGAAAGGGGATGCTCCATGGAAGACGTTGCTGTTGTGGGAGCTGGTCAAAGTGTTTTTTCTCGTAAGTGCGGTGTATCTATCAGGGAGTTGTGTTTTGAAGCTTTTAAGGAGGCGATGGAGGGTCTAGATATTACTGGTAATGATATAGATGCCTCCATTATTTGTTCTGCTCCAGAATATGATAAACAGCGCTCACCCGCAGGCTTAATATCGGAGTATTTGCAGTTAACCCCCAAGCCGAGTTTCTATGTTGAGAGCGTGTGTTCCTCCAGTAGCACGGGGTTAAGAGTAGCCTGGTCTTTAATAAAAGCTGGTCTTCATAGGGTAGTAGCGGTAATCGGCTTTCAGAAGATGTCAGAGTTGACCTCTCGTGAGGCTGCGGAGAGGATGGGGAGGGGAGGAGATATAATATGGGAGTCGCCCTTTGGCATAACCATGCCTGCCGGCTATGCTATGTATGCCCGGGCTCATATGGCTAAGTATGGGACTACCGAGGAGCAGTTAGCCAAGGTGCGGGTTAAGAATTCACACTACGGGGCTACCAATCCCAAGGCTACTTATCGCAAGGAATTGAGCTTAGACGAGATTTTAGGCTCAGAGGTCATAACTAGTCCGCTGAAGAAATTTGATTGCTGTGCCAATGCTGATGGCTCCTCTTGTATCATAGTAGCTAGAGGAGATGTAGCTAAAGGGATAACTGATATTCCAATCTGGATTATAGGTCTGGGTGCGGCAACTGATACTATGAGCATGTCAGGAAGAGAATCGCTT
>Ga0209986_10003136_pt1 | contig 14640 bp, 10 predicted proteins | sample BlataG_FD_183168 | JGI IMG/M metagenome (GOLD analysis project Ga0209986, IMG submission 183168) | Deep subsurface microbial communities from Black Sea to uncover new lineages of life (NeLLi) - Black_00105 metaG (SPAdes) (version 2) | ecosystem: Environmental > Aquatic > Marine > Oceanic >...
CGTTGTGTTCAATTAAAATTAGTTGTTGCCATGGAATAGGTATGCCCATTCGTGAAAACCGGAATCGTACAACAAACAGATATTTAGACAAATAAAAGGGGGGTAAAATTTGGTTTTTAGAAAAAACCGAATTAGATTTGTGTCAAACAATGGACCAAAAAAATAGTTTTTTAGAGGTGCTCTTAACAGTTTTTGCTTATTCTTATGTAATTTATTGAAAAAGGTGTTCGCATTACTGCGAATACCTTTTTATGCTATTACCCCGAATAACTTTACTGATTAGGAACAGATACACCATCACTTGTTTTCAGTTATTCAAATTTTAAATTTCGGCGCTATTCTAATATATGGTTGATTCATTTGAATATCATTGAAACCAAGGCATACAAGATATTTTGCTTCAAATTTTCTTTCATTTCGGTTAATATTTATGAAATATTCTGTTGTGTTGTATACAGCAAAGTTTCATAATCAGAATGTTACGGTGATTTTTTAACTAACAACCAATATTTAGAATAGCGCCTAAATTTCTAATTTTACAGAAACAAATTTATGCAACGCAAAAGATGAGAATAAAAATGAGAGTATGTCGAAAAAAAATGATTGGGATGCTTATTAACAGTATTCTGTTTTTTTTATTCACCTCTATTATGGTAATCGGACAGGAAGATCCCTACAGAAGAATTGAACTGGGGTCGACTGCAGGATACGGAACCAGAGTTCAGGAATACAAGGTTCCGGAAGGATTTCCACAGTTTGAAGTTCGCACCAGGTTTATTGGTAATATCCGTGGTACATGGTATGAAATGGGTTTACAATACGGCAAACGAGCAGGGGATCTGATCCGCTACGTTTATGATTATTGGCTGAAGAATGTAATTGAGAGCTTTGGCTTAGAGCACCTTAAGGAGGATCTTACCCGATACGCTAAGGAAATTGATCTATACTCACCCGAAATGACTAAGTTCCTGAAAGGTATTGCTGAAGGAGCCTCTGAAGATTTGCACAAATCTACTTACAAGGAAAAGTTAAACGACTTCGAAAAGATTATACTAATAAACGTCTCACCTTCGCTTAACTGGATGCATCCGAAGTCTGAATTTCATAAAGGTAAAACTACACCTATGCCAAAGAAGAACTCAATGCATATCAGCTCAGCATCAAAAGAAATCTGTTTGTCTTGTACAGGGACAGCGCTCTGTGGAAAACCGAGAATCAGTCCTAAAGGTGAACTACCATCTCCCACCAGGAACGGAGTAACCATCATCACACAGAATATGGATGCCGGTTATGCTCCCTGGGCATGGAACGTTGCCTATGTGGCTACTCCCAGTGACCCTGAAGCTAATGTATTTTGGTCTATCTCAACTGCAGGAATGGCAGGGGGGAATAATATGGTTATTAATAATAAAGGCTTAGGATTAGGACTGTATACTGGAGGTCAAAGTAACGATCCGGATGACTTTGGAATCGTCTGGCAGCCACTCTATGTCTACACCATAGCCTATGCCAACAACGCCAGGGAAGCCTTACAACTTTTAACTCAAGGTTCACCCGAATACAGGACCAAGACTGGTAGAAAGATTGTCAGGCATGCCGGTCGATGGGGGTATATGGTTGCAGATCCTGATGAAGTAGCCATGGTAGAGGTAACCTCTCACCGCTATGCTGTAAGATACCCTGGAGAGACGAATGAGAAGGGCAACTATATTGTTTATGCCAACTTTTATCGTACCAATCACTACTTCAATGAAAACAACGTTAAGATAGAGAAACCTATCGGGACAGTGAAATCTTCCTCCAAGGAACGTTATTATACTTTTGACTGGCACATTAAATACCATTTCGGGGATTTAGATATCTGTAGTACTAAGGAAATGCAAGGTATGCGCTTCTATTATGATAAAGATACAGGTAGAAGAATTGAATTTCTTAAGGACGGTGTGACCCCATTGCATTTAACAAAACATACACCGAACTATAATAAAAATGATACAACTGGAACTGTATGGGCAAGTTGTGCTATTCTAAGAAAGGATGGTAAGACTGAAATTTGGTGGACCAAAGGAAATCCGGCTGATTGGTTAGGTCCCTGGCAACACACTGACTTTGCCGGTTATGGCAAGTAGATTCATGGGAAGTAGCCCCATTCAGCCAGAGCGGTATATTGTGTAAGAGCGGCATGGCCTTTACTAAAATCAAAGAAATAATAAACAGTCTCATCATGTCGTTTCAGTTATTTAATATGTATCGGAATTTACTCACCAGCCCTGTGAAATAAAGTCGAAGACTTTACTGCTTAGCAGCCCTGTGGAATGTTCTTTCAGAATTCCACTGGGCAAGTATTTCACAGGGCAAGGGCTAAGGCTAAGGTTTTTTATTTATCAGATATAAAGTTTAATCATATTTTACCTTATTATTTAATCTCAAGGTATTCTTCTATAAGGATGTCTTCCCCATTCATATCTTCTCTTGTCATCAAAATCAGGATTTTCTATAGGAAATTCGGCTCCTGTATCATTTTGCCAATCGCTCAATAACTTATATAGTTCTGATGCCTTTTCAGGATATAGTAGTGACAGATCCAAAGTTTCGCCAATATCTGTCTTAAGGTTATACAATTCAGATTTACCCGTAACAAGATTCTTAATCAATTTCCAGTCACCTTTTCGTATCGCAGAGGCAGGTACATCATGGTGATAAACAGGATAATGCCAAAAAACAGACCGCTCAGGATCAAACTCATCCTGCAAAAGCTCCGGCAAGATGGATTTACCATCTAATACCTGGTGTTCAGGCTTATATGCTCCTGCCACTTCTAATAGTGTCGGATAAAAGTCAACACTGGTAACTGTAGCTTTGCTTATTGTTCCGGCTTGAATTTTGCACGGCCATTTAACAATTAATGGCTCACGGATACCTCCTTCGTATACTGTTCCCTTTTCTGCCCTTAAAGGGGAATTTGATGTGGCAATATATTTCAAAGGACTCTCTTCATAAACTCCAAGTTTTGATTTTGCCAATAAGGGTATTTGATCAAACCTGGAGATAAGTCCCCCGTTATCGGAAAAAAATATTACTATGGTATTGTCCTCCATCCCACATTTCTCAAGCTTATCCATTACACGTCCGACACTGATATCAAGGTGCTCAATCATTGCGGCATAAACGGCATTACCGGGATAATTATCCTTTTTTTCTTTATGAAGGTATTTATCAATTATTTCATTATCACCATCCAGCTGTACATGTACATCATAATGAGCAAGGAACAGAAAAAAGGGATTTGATTTGTTTTCCTCAATGAAGTCAACACTAAAGTCAGTAAGAATTTCACTTAACCTGCCTTTTCTGTCAGGCTCAACAGAAGGAATAAATTCAGGACTATAATAACCGCCACCATGGTAAATGTGAGACTTATCATATCCCTGGTTTGACGGAAGAAACTCTTCGTCATAACCCAAATGCCATTTCCCGAAGTAAGCTGTTTTATAGCCTGATTTTTTCAATGACTCAGCCATTGTAATTATTTCTGCAGGCAGATACTGATAGCGATTTACAGGTACAGTTACCTCTTCGTACGGACGCCAGTGGCCTGAAATAAAATCAATTATACCTACCCTTGCAGGGTACTGCCCTGACTGAATACTTGCCCTTGTTGGTGAACATACCGGGCAGGCAGCATAAGCATTTGTAAACCGAATACCTTGCTGTGATAATTTATCCAGATTTGGAGCTTCATTAAAGGTATTACCATAACATGGCAAATCAGCCCATCCCAGATCATCGGCCAGGATAAACACAATATTAGGCTGATTGCCTTTTTGTGGAAAGACCATAAGCCCAAAGCCTGTAAAAAAAATCAGCAACAGGTATTTCAACCTGAGAGGAAGAAAACTGTAATTCATTTCTATTTACTTTTTCTATATTCTTCAAAATGTCCTGCAATATCAGCTGTCTCGTGATTACCTGAATGTACAAGGACCCTGTAACGCAGTTTTATAGTTTCACCTTTTTTCAGGACCATCCCTTTCTCCGGATCTTCGGGCCAATACATTGGTGTAGGCGAAAAGAATCCATAATCTCTTGTAAACCATGGTGAAGGATACCATTTATTTGACGGATGCTGCATTATTGTCATTCCCTCAATATTCTTTCCTCTTTTACCTGAATAGTCAATCCAGGGTGATGGCTGTCCAAAAGTACCCTTTTCGCTTTTGGCTCCTTCTGCATTTATCATTGTTCCGCCATTAATTACAGCAAGGTCTGGATCCATTCGCCCACTGAACAATGAATGATTCGTTTTCATAATGGTTACATCCATCAGCATTTCCAGTGTAATATCAAAATCTATCTGGTACATCTTATCCGAAGGTGCTGTTATTGTGATTCTACGTACATCTTTTATAGGAGAATTAGCCCCCGGACGCTTCCAGATACACTCATCCTCAATAACAACCTTTTCTCCACCAGATTCGATAATAGCAGCCCTTAATGAAATGATCTGCCCACGGTCAAGTCCTTCCTGCCAGTAATTCCCGCCATTTACCTTATCACAACCAAAAAACAGTGAACTGTGGTGCGGATAATTACCATTTCGCATTGAAGTAACACATGCTTTTGATGGTCCGTTAACCGGGTAAAAGAAAGGATACTTTTCATCCTGTGAGAAGATGTAACTGGTGAAAAGACTATTATTAATCAGTATATCAATTTTTGAATTGGTCTTTACAGCTGTTACTTTTGACTGTGCCAGACTTTTACTTCCAACTAAAGAGGCAACAAGTATAGCAGTAAGTATAATCTTTGTTTTCATTGCTTAAATGTAATATTAAGATTAATAATTATAGTAGATTCTGTCCATTATTTTCCATCCTTCCTGTCCGGGAAGAATGCCTTCCTGCAAAGGATCACAGAGCTTAAGCCACTCCCTGTTCCTTGGCTCAGATGCTAATTTTGCCATATCTGCATCGATATCATGCCCCCAGTATTCATAATATCCAAATTCATACCAGTCCCCATCTGCAAGCTGAACAAGAAAGATTGAAAAATTTCGCATATTATAAATAATAGAGGTTAAATAACTATGAATATTCGAACACAAATACATTGCGTTCAACTTTCATTTCGTCCTGAAATAATATAGCCCGATATTCCTCTTGACATATTTCAATCGTGGTCCCGGCAATAAGCTTAAGGATTATGTATCCTTCATTCTGAAATATGGTTATTATCTCTCCAGCAAAACATTCACCGGTTTTTCTCTATCCAGCCTAATCCATACTATCAGGTCTTCTCCAACGGGACTTGAACGGATGCCCTGTCTGAAATCCTCGCCAGGCATGACATTTTCTCCATTAACCAAAAGAGTTGCCATTTGGCTGCCCCAGTTCTTTATAATAATAGCGGGGTTTAACAGAGGTGAGTCCTCAGAGGCCAAAATTTCAAGCTCAAGCGGAGACAGATTACCGGGATCAGTTCTTTCGATAAGGTATGCCCGTTCTGATTGATCATAAGATCCACTTTTGTAACCGTCAGAAAGTATTTTCATTTTTGGGGCATGAAGCCATGATTTAGCCAGCGGAACCAGCTCATCCGCATCTTTGCAGGTCATTCCCTGTAACATTATTCTGGTCCGCGTCTTATCGGTATATTCATAGTCTTCCCACTGCACAAATGTTGTGAGGTTAAAATGACTTGGGCGATCCGGTGTAACAACCCATCTGCCGTCTCCCGGAATCTGTGCTACCGGCCAATGGTTCCACCAACCATATACAGAGGGAACAGGATCCTGCCTGTATCCTCTTCTGGTCATTTTTGCAGCATACGTCCTGAAAAAGGGATAATCCCAGGTACCTTCCACAGTGTTAACAGGATTTGGGGAAACAATTAAAAAGGGTCGATATTTGGATTTAAGATGCACGTATGACATGTTTGCACCCCTTGGTTCAGGCATATCTACTTCAAGATCCTTATGCCATGAATACTTCTTTACATCGCCTTGCATATTAACCAGGGAGACCTCCTCTTTTTCTATAACATCGCCCGGATATTTACCGGGAGGTAATACAACGATCTGTTCCACCCAGTCGTGTTTGCGTTCAGGCCTGGAATAATGTAATTCCATCTTTCTTACGCCCACCTGATCGGGATATATAATATAAAATTCGTCACACCACTCTCCCCTGCCGTCATCACTAACAGCTACGAAATTATAAAAGGCATCAGAAAGAGCGTAACGCCAGTGTATTACAACGCGGGCATCTGTATTCTCAATTAGCCTGACATGTGAATACCGGCATTGCCGGTCCATTAGCGGTTCGGCACAACTTACCACATCACTGCCCCATGTTTCAAGCCACTCGTTCAGATACCATATACCATTTTCTGTGACCCAGCATGGAACAAAGCTTGTTCCGCGCCAGAATATCAGTTGTACCGGTGATTTATCGAAACGTACAAACAGGTCAGGTACGTCGCTTACACGCCATAAGTCATCCCATTCCTTATAATAATCAAGTTTTGTATAAAATGCCCCGAAGCTTCCTGTTCCTGCAGAGCCAATGGGTAGTTGCTCACGGTTGCTCAATGCAGGAACGGGCAGACCAGTTACAGAAGAAAAGTCATTTTTTATCTCATCCTCTGTTTTTGCCCTATCGGATATTTTTATCTCATCAAGTATTCCGTCGAGGAAGAAATAGCTGTTTTTTGTGGTAAGTTGAAATTCATTCCACGTTTGTGGCCAGTTATTCCGGCCAATAGTAAGAGAACCATATTGTGAAGGGATATAATTACCACTTATTTTAAAAGAGGCTGCCTCTTCCCCATTTACAAAAACAGTTATCTTTTCCCCTGGCTTAAAAACAGCCGCAACAAGAGCCCACTTTCTCAATGGAATCTTCGTTTCCGTTGTTACCTCATACCACGAACTGCCTGCGGCAACTTTAAATCCTACATGGCCCTCAGGATCAATCCCGAAAAAAAAACCCTTTAGTTCATAGTATGAACAGTCGATAAGCGGAGACCATGACCATGGATAACTTGCCAGTGCAACCCATGATTCAACAGTAAAAGATCCTATTGGTATTCTTGATTCATTAGGGTTCTTTCTTATATAAGTACGGAATCCATCCAGCTTAATAGCATGACCGTATATACCAGGTACATATTCAAAACTTCCATAAACAGAATCCTTCTTTTGTTGAGCCTCATCAAAAACAAATTGTTCCATCTCATTTTCAAAAGGCCACCAGCAAATAATATCCTCAGCTGAATATTTACCTGTTTCTGAAGAACCTGGCTGAGAAAATGATGATTGCATAGTAAACCAGTTAAAAAACAATCCCCAGCATAAAGCCGGCAGAATCAAAAATTTACATTTCATTTTTTTATTCATTTTAATAATTTAAACTATAATGAGAACATAGCTTCGCGAATTTATTAAAAAATATATTATTGAGAGAGACGTGTTAAATTTGTTTGATTGTAGCACAATCCCGAAACCCGATACCCGATAGCTATCGGGTTTCGGGAGAGGAAAAAAAGAAAATAAAGAAGAATTAAACCAAGAGTCCAAAGAGGGTAATAGGTGAGTAGGTATACCGGCAAGATAAAAGCAGGTAAAGACACATTACTATAATAAATATGTTATAAATCAGAAGGTTAAGTATAAATATTATAAATGACAGATGAAGAATATCTTGAGATTAAATAATAAGGTAAAATATGATTAAACTTTATATCTGATAAATAAAAAACCTTAGCCTTAGCCTAATAAACAATTACAAGGCAATTAGAAAGAGGCATAACTCATTGTATATCAGATTATGTTTTTGAACTTAGTCACGCTTATAGCGTGACGATCTCATGAACTTGCCCTGTGAAATACTTGCCCAGTGGAATTCTGAAAGAACATTCCACAGGGCTGCTACGCAGTAAAGTCTTCGACTTTATTTCACAGGGCGGGTGAGTAAATTCCGATACATACAAATTAGAATATAATTATATTACAAAAATAATTAATTTACTAATTTTTTAAACTTGCTCAAATTGGACATATTATTATCCTCCTTATAAAGCATGTTTTTCTTAAAATAATTCCGAAAATAGTTTACAATTTTTTATTTTTGTTATGTAATTATAAATTTTAGTTAATGTCTGTCACACGTAAACTATTTTTATCCTGTTTTTCCTTTTGTTGCCTGCTTGCTGTCACAGGTTGCCAAAAAAGGGTTAATAAAGAAAAACAGTCTGCTGATATCCTGCCCAATATTCTTATCCTGACAGCAGATGACCTGAGTTATAACTCGATTGGTGCTTACGGATGTGATATTACTGATATTACACCAAACATTGACAGGTTTGCACAGCAGGGAGTAAGATTTACACATGCGCATATTAATTCTGCCGTATGCCAGCCCTGCAGACAGTCTCTCTTAACTGGTCGATACCCTCATAACAATGGAGCAGAGGGATTTGAACCTATCGACCGCAACGTCCCCACCCTGCCCGAGCAGTTAAAGAAGACCGGATACTTTAATGGCATATTAGGCAAAGAGATACATCACCAGCCTGTCGACAGGTTCTTCTGGGATTATATTCCCTTTATAACCGAAACAGATTCAATATGGAGATCAGGGAATTCGCGTAATCCGGCTCTGTTCCATCAGTATTCTGCCAGGTTTTTCTCCATTGCCAGAAAAAATAACAAGCCATTCTTTCTCGTTGCTAATTCCCATGATCCACACAGACCCTTTGTTGGCAGCTCAACAGATACCGCAACATGGGGTGATAAAATGCCACCTGTCACGCGACAATTCAGCCCGGAAGAGGTTAAAACACCCGCTTACCTGCCAGATTTGACTAATGTTCGCAAAGAGATAGCTCAATATTACGGTTCTGTTTACCGCTGTGATCAAAATATTGGAGCCGTACTTGATGCACTTCACGAAAGCGGACTGGAAGATAACACTCTTGTCCTCTTTTTAAGCGACCATGGTGCGCCATTTCCCTTCTCGAAGGCACAATGTTATCTTAACAGCACTAAAACACCACTGATAGTAAAATGGCCGGGCAAAATTATACCCGGTTCTGTTGATACTACCCATTTTATTTCCGGGATTGATCTGATGCCCACAATTATGGAATCTGCCGGTCTTCCTATGATACCAAATCTTGATGGAAGAAGTTTCCTTACTCTGCTTCTCAATAAAAAACAGGGCAACAGAGATTACACATACTCTGCCTTTTATCAGATCTATGCAAAGATACGGTACACCATGCGATGTCTTCAGAATAAAAACTATGGGTATATATATAACTTCTGGTCTGATGGTAAAACAAGAATGAGTGGTGATGCAACAGGAGGTCTCACATGGAGAGCCATGCTTGAGGCTGCTGTAACAGATCCGGAGATTGCAAAGCGGGTAGAGCTCTATAAGCACAGGGTGCCTGAAGAATTTTATAATTTCAAAGATGACCCTGACGGCTTAAATAACCTGATAGACGATCCGGCTTACACCGGTGAGATAGAAAGATTCAGAAGAAAAATGCAAAAGTTAATGAAGAAATATGATGATCCGGCTTATGAAACATTCAGGAACAGAAGCAGACCGGGTACGGTAGAAAGATTTATGGAAATGGAAAAAGCAAAAGCCAAAAACACCAAGCCTGTCGTAAAATTCTGACAAAAAAACGGATAATTTATTTTTCACCATGCAAATCTGCTTTAAAATACTGGTTATCTCTGCAGTATTCGGCAGCTTTTACAGTTGTCACAGGGTAGCGAAAAACAGTAATAGTAAAAAACCAAATATCCTTGTTCTGATTTCTGATGATCAGAGATGGGATCAGCTAAGCTATGCCGATAATCCACTGATACCACAGTTAAAGACTCCTAATATGGATAAACTGGCCCGGCAGGGAGTATACTTTAATAATGCATTTGTCACAACACCTATATGCGCTGTATCGCGGGCAAGTATTATGACCGGAAAATACTCATGTACTCATGGAATGAACCATTTTAATACTCCAATAACTAAGGAGGTTTTAAGCAAAAGCTATCCAGCTTTATTACACGATAGCGGATACAAAACCGGGATTCTTGGCAAGTGGGGTATGGGCATTGACGGCACAGAAGATGTTTTTGATCTGTTTAATGCCTGGGCAAATCAGGGAGCCTATTTTCATAGTACAGACAGTGGCAAAATACACAATTCAGAATGGCTGGCTATTAGAACCAGGGAATTCCTTGAATCCTGTACTCCTGAACAGCCATTTTGCCTGACGGTCTGCTTTAAATCACCACATCACCCCTATCAGCCTGACGAACGGGATAAAGATCTTTTCGAAAATGTTATTATCCCTAAAAGAGAGACCGATACACCTGAGGGCTATCTGGCAATGTCATCTCATGTAATGGAAAAATCACTTAACAGGTGGTGCTATTTTGACGAAAGAAAAGATGAAGCCACGAAAAACAGATTTGAAAAGGATTTCCTTCGTTGCGTAATAAGCTTAGACAGATCAGTCGGCAAAATTATGCAAACCCTTGAGGAACTAAATCTTAGTGATAACACTCTTGTTATTTATCTATCAGATAACGGCTATTTATGGGGAGAGCATGGTCTTGGTGGTAAGTGGCTTCTATATGAAGAATCAATACGTGTTCCAATAATCATCCAAGGGCCAGGTGTGCCTGATAAAATGCGAGGTGTGAAGCTCGACAAACTTGCGTTAAATATAGATATTGCTCCAACCATACTGGATATTGCAGGAGTACCGATACCTTCTGAAATGGATGGAATGAGCTTATATCCCCTCCTTATGGATGAGAATTCACCATCACGATCAGATTTTTTCATGGAGCATGCTGATATTATTGATGTTGAGAACCCTATTCCTGACAGCAAGGGGGTACGGACAGATGAATGGAAATATATTCGCTACCTTAATGTGGAACCTGAAGTTGAAGAGATTTATAATCTAAAGGAAGATCCTCTGGAATCACAAAACCTGATTAATGATACTAATTATATTGAAATAAAAAATCATTTACTGGAAAGGTATAACTATTACCTGACTACACTAAACAAAGAAGATTGATAATATTGTATCTGGTATAAATCAACAAGTAAATACAACACTAAATGAGGATAAGCCTGAAACTCAAATCTTTATTTTGGTTAACAACATGCTCGATAATAATATTGTCATCATGCAAACCTGATGAAATATCTCTTAAAAGCCCTCATGGCAAAATTCAAATGCTATTATACATTCATGGTGCACGATTCACATAAGAACGCTGCTGCAGTGAGAATTGAAGAGAAGAGTCTATTAGTATCAGATAGTATTAAAATAGATTTACCGGCAGGTGGTGGATTTGTAACAAGATTTGTGCCTTATTAAATCCAGTAATATAATACAAGGACGAAAGAAGCAAAACAGATCAACAAGATTAATTGATTGTACAACAGGATTATAGATAAGTTAAACTTGATATCATAAATTTATTATAACATTTAAAATAATCTATATGAGGTTTTCAGGAATAATAAAATTCGTAGTGATAATTCTGGCCGGCATGTTAGCATTTACCGGTTGTATAAACAGGCAAAAGAAAATTACTGATCAGTCAAGGCCAAATATTGTTTTTATCCTTATTGATGATCAGGCATGGAATGTTCTTGGAAAAGACGGACGATACACGTTCATGAAGACACCAAACCTGGATCAGCTTAGCAGAGAAGGACTGGTTTTTGAGAATGCTTTTGTAACAACCTCATTATGTTCGCCCAGCAGGGCCTGTTTCATGACCGGCAGTTATGCTCATACAAACGGAGTATATATTAATTCATACAGTGATCCTGATCCGGATGTACCACTGCTTCCAAAAGTATTGCAGGAGGCTGGGTATGAGACGGCTTTCCTGGGAAAATGGCATATGAAGCGAGGTGCAAATCCCAGGGAGGGTTTCGATTACTGGCTAAGCTTTGACGGACAGGGTAAATATATCGATCCCCCGCTGAATGAAAATGGCCGCGAATTTATTGAGAAAGGATATATGACCGATATTCTCACCGATTATGCAATGCGATGGATTAAAAAACCAAGAGAAAAGCCTTTCTGCCTCTTCCTGTGGCATAAAGCAGTTCATGCTCCTTTCACCCCTGCTCCACGTGATTCAGATGCTTTTCCCAATGCCCTGATCCCGGAATATGATAACTGGTACGACACTATGGAAGGGAAGCCTGAATGGTTAAGAAGAGGATGGCTATATGGTGTACATAATAAAGTCTGGTACGAAAGTGAAGGTAAGCCTGTACCGGAAAAAATTGAACCCCGCCCATGGGATCCAAGAAATCCCAGATGTATGAACTACCTGAGAGCAATGCTGGCTGTAGACGAAAGTGTGGGAAACATGAGGAATTGTCTTGAAGAATTGAATATTCTGGATAATACAATACTTGTTTTTGGAAGTGATAACGGGTTCTTCCTCGGTTCCCACCAGCGTGGTGATAAACGGTTGATGTATGAAGAGTCTATTCGTATACCCTTAATAGTCAGGTATCCAGAATTAATAAAAGCAGGCAGCAAAAACAGCGATATGATTCTTAATATAGATATTGCCCCGACTCTTATCGAACTTGCAGGAGCTGAAGTGCCTGCCGATATGCAGGGAATGTCTTTTGTTCCGTTGCTTAAGAATGAAAATGCTGAATGGCGTAAATCATTCATGTATGAATATTTCCAGGAATCATATGCACCGGGTTTTGTCACGGCAACAGGTGTAAGAAATAAAAAATATAAGTATATTGAATATCCGGACATGATCAATGATATTGACGAGTTATATGACCTTGAAAATGATCCTAGAGAGATGATTAATCTTATAAACAGTCCCGATCATCAAACGGTCAGATCGGAAATGAAAGCCGAACTGGAAAAACTAAAAGCAGAGACCGGCTATTTTGACCCTAAGGTCAACAAATAGAAAACAATAATATATAATTGAAAAAATAATAATCAAACTTTTAATAATGTAGTTGACAGTATAATCAATGTTTATGGTGCAAATGGAATCTACATGGATGAGATCTCCTGCAATTCACACGAACTGTGTTTTAATCCCGGCCATAGGCATCCTTTGGGTGGTGGCCGTTACTGGGCTGACGGTTACCGCAACTTGTACCGTAAAACACTTAATATAGCTCATCAAAATGGTAAAGAGGTAGTTATTACCTCAGAATCAGCCAATGAAATATTCTTTGATCTTGTAACAGCAAATCTCTTTACCGGCAGGCCGACAGATTATGAAATACCTATGCTACAGGTAGTCTATTCGGGATATACACTATTCTATTCAAGCAGATGTGATTTCAGAAAAAGCAACCAGTTGTTCAACTTTGGTGTTGGACAGGGTTTCATTGATGGGCGCCAGATAGGATGGATGGATTTTGACCTGTTAAGGCCCCAGTTCAGAGATAAGGTTGAATACCTGAAGCAATGTGCCAGACACAGAATGGTTACAAAAAAATATCTTACTTATGGCCGGCTGTGGGAACCTGTTTATCCCGATAATGAAGTTCCTGTTTTCAAGGAAGAATTCAGAGGCGGTGGACTACCCACCGGTACTGCACCCTCAGCTGAAGCGAGGCTCTGGCAGGCTGAAGATGGCAATATAGCTATATTCCTTGCCAATTACGTAAACAAAGAAATACCATTCGCTTACACTATTGATCCTGGGAAATATGGCCTTGATGCAGATAACTACCAGATAACAGAAATATCACCTGATGGTAACAGAACAGTTGCGACAGCTGGTAAGATAATCTCCAGGAGAGAGATTATAGGTCCTAATAATGTTAAAGTAATAGAATTTGCACCTGTTAAGTAACCAGCTTTGAATATGTTTTATACACTATATCACTATTTACTTATGATGAAGAAATTCCACATATTGACTTTCCTGATGATTAGTCTTGCTATGAACTCCTCATATGCTCAGAAAAAGATTGATACATCAGGTAAGTTTGTTCTAAAGAATAAACATGTCAGTTTTATTTTTGAACCTGAAAATATGGGTTTATTGTCAATGACAGACCTGGCCACGGGCACCGAACATATCAACCCTGTTAACGGCAGGCATCTGCTTTGGGAGGTTGCCTTTGCAAAAGGGAAACAGATATATACTATTACCAATAACTATAAACCCTGTTCCTATGCATCACTGAAGATTTTGCCTGACGGAACCAGAAGGGCAGTTATGGAGTGGAACAGGATGAGATGGTGGAATGAAGATGACATGTTATCAATAACAGTAACTATTGAGCTCCCGGAAGATAGTGGTATAGCCAGGTGGAGGATCTTTGTAGAGAATAACAGTGACTACTGGGGATTATGGTCGGTTCTTTTTCCTACTATCAACGGTTTTCCCGAGTCGGGCAGATATGATATAGCCCGTCCCTCTTTCGCCCGTGGCGGTGAGTTAATCCGCGGATGCGATCAGGAACTTAGTGGCCGTTATCCCGGCAGTGTGTGGCCAATGCAGTTTGTTTCATTCAATAAGGGATCGGATGGTGTATATCTGGCTACCATGGATCCTGAAGCCCGGGCAAAAGAGTTTGTTATTGAGCC
>Ga0209986_10003137_pt1 | contig 14633 bp, 15 predicted proteins | sample BlataG_FD_183168 | JGI IMG/M metagenome (GOLD analysis project Ga0209986, IMG submission 183168) | Deep subsurface microbial communities from Black Sea to uncover new lineages of life (NeLLi) - Black_00105 metaG (SPAdes) (version 2) | ecosystem: Environmental > Aquatic > Marine > Oceanic >...
TCCATTGTTGAAGGCTCACATGTGGAAAAACCATCACGCCAAACCGGAGAACGACCAAACCTAGAGAACTCGGTGTGCACATTTAGCCGGCCGGTCCTGAAACTGGGCGTTGTGTTCACTGCCAAGAAGGAGAATTCGAGACTTCACTCGCGGGGAGCTCATTTCCTACCCACCACTACAGTCCGATATGATAGGACTAGATCAGTGCGTCACCACTGCAAGCCGCAGCCAGCGCGCACGAACGAATGCCCTTCTTTATGTCTTTGCTCTACAGAAGTGATATCACAGGACCCAGGGAAGTGATGTGTACCTCTATGTAGTAGAATCCGGGTGGCATCCTTCTCAAATCAGTAGAGAGGGTTGCAGACAGCTGCCCTAAACTTGGACAAACTTGGACAACTCTGAGAGCATCCTCATTCTTATGATGTTTCCTCTGTCCTGTTTCTTCATGTTTTCCGTATCACAAGCAGCCACAAGACTTGGGGTGTGTCCGAAGACCATTAGACGCTGGCACTCAAGTGGCATACTTCAATGTTCTCGCGTTCTTGGTGGTCATAGACGCATATCACTCTCAGAGATACACAGGGTTCTATCTGGCCGCCCGGTGACAGAACACAAGAAGCACGCCATACCCGAGCAGAAGACATGTGCAGTCTATGCAAGGGTGTCGGGGCACAGTCAGAAGACCGATGGCGACCTTGCCAGGCAGACCGATGAGCTCGTTGGAGTGTGCTGCCACAGGTTCGGGAGCAGACCTCGGGTCTTCACTGATGTCGGGTCAGGACTGAACATACGAAGAAGAGGACTCAGAGCCCTCCTGAGAGTGGCCAGTCAGGGACTCGTGAACACTGTACTCGTGACACACAGTGACAGGCTTGTCTTATGTCACACCTGCTCTCTCTAAAGATATGCCTGTCATCGTCTATCTGGTCGTACCTCTCAACGATCTTACTACACTCATTCCCAGCCCACTGTCACACCCTCCTCCTCAAAGATACGTCCGGTTTCCTCAACTATTTCCGCACAAGTACTATTATCGACGTTCCAATCAGACAATCACACAATTCCGACAGCACTTTATTATAATCTTGTTAGTATTATATCGGTGGTTATAAGGACAAACCCATTACAAGACTATGAAGAAGGACAATGACACAAGAAATCCAGCGCCGTCCCTGGGAGCAAGCCAAACAGAAGACAATGGGCGGTAGTATTATATCGGTTGGGTCTCGAAGACCCCACCAGTATCTTGTGGAGTCCTTTACACTCAACTCCTACCACAGAAAGGTGTCAAGAAAGGGTAAAGGGAGAGTACCAGACTCAAGGTTCAGAAAGAGGGCAGCGAGACAGGTACAGACTCTATCAGGGACTGCCACAGGTCGGAAGTGCGGTTCCGTTGATCTAAAGACACTCACAGAACACTTCCAGAAGTACTGTAAGGCGGTCAATCTTATCCTTGAGAGAGTGTACTCCAATGACGAACACTCTGAGGAAGTTGGTGAGCAACTGAGTAAGAGTAGGTCGCGTGGTTATGTTGTACTGATGAAGGAACACGACCTAAAGTGGGACAAGGACAACGAGTTCGGAAAACTGATCTTCGGAAGGATGCACAGGAATGCTCTTGAAGCAGCCGCTCGGATAATCCTCGCTGACCACACAAGGAGGGGACTCGTTAGGACTCTTGTGAGGATACTTGTCGAGTCAGAGAATGACTTGAACAGACTCATGAGGAACAAGCGAGTACCAGCTGACCTCATCAGGCGTGTGCGTGACCAATCTGAGACAAAGCGCAATGGGTCCGGTTTCTACTACGCTTTATCTGCATGCAAACAGGTCCGGCGAGTCCTTGACGAACTTGTTCTCTCTAAGATCCCAAAGCCCCCTGTTGAGAGGCAAGCCTCTGTTTCAGCAGAAGGAACCGACTCATCACTTCCGAACGACCAAGCACCCAGAAAGCAACGCATTCACGGAGGGCGCAGAGCAAGACAGAGAGCGAAAGTCAGGGAGTCATGGAGAGACAAGTCCAAGACATCAGAGAGTATCATAGACCTCATTCGCTCTGAGGTCACTCGTTGGAACGAGGAAGGCTTCCCGTTCACGACGCCTGTCTTCAGAGCTACCACTGAGGACTTCAGCGCAAGCACAGAGAACACGACTGGTCAGGGATACTGGTTCAGATCCGACCCTGAACATCCTGAAGAGATAATACTCTACATCAAGACCCCACCTGGTCTACATAATAATGAATGTGACCCAGACTCACCATACAAGAGTCATTCACTCAGACTCAGGTTCCTCAACTGGTTTCCGAGGAAAGTCATGCGAGCTAAGATTAAGGCTGTAGAAGCAAGGAGACAGGGTGATTATTCAAGAGCACGACAGCTTGAGTTAAGAGCTGCGGTCTTTGCAGACATGAGTGAGCAGTTGATGAACACTATTGCACTGCATCACGTCGCACGAGACCTGACAAACCTCAAGTCACGGAGAGACCTAGATACAGAGAGGATTGTAGAGCTTGAGAAACAACTCAAGGAATTGCGTACATCTCGAAGGTCTGCTCCCCCACGACTCCAGCTCCAAAGGAACAAAGTCATCCTCTCAATTCCTTTCCTGTCACCAGATAGAGAACTACTTGAAACGACACTTGAGACCTCCCGACTTATGGCCTATGCAGGGGTTGACAGGGGGATTCGCTTTCCAGTAGTAGTATCAGTCCGTGATGAACATGGTACATATCACGACAGACACATCGGTCTCAAAGGGTTGTTCGCAAAGCGTGAAAGACTCAGACATAGGACCAGAGAACTCAGTTCACAGATAGACATGAGAAAGAACAACTGGGAGAAGAAGCATCCGGGGCTGCAGGTTCCAACTCACATCCTGAAGAAGGAGCGTGAGCTGGCATCCGTGTGGCGAAAGGTCAGACGCCTCGACCGCGAGATCTCCCACTTAGTTGCATCTGAAACAGTCTGGTTCTGTGAGAAGCATGGCGTGAAGACAATATACTTCGAGGACCTGCGCTCCTTCCAGAGTAATGGAGGGATGCACTCACACAGCTGGAGGCTCTCGACCAATCTCTGGGGACTCATGATTGAGGGAGTCAGGTACAGAAGGCAGGCCATGGGTTACAGAAGAGGTGGTGTATGGACAGTGAACCCCGCATGGACCTCACAGACCTGCAGTCAATGCGGAGAGAGAGGTGTCCGTGTTATGAGTCCCACTGATACAGAGGAGATGAGAGGAGGAGAGCACTTCTTCTGTCCCTATTGTCAGAACAGGCTACACGCCGATGTGAACGCGGCGCGCAATATAATCAAGATAAAACACGAGGCCAGTGCCGTCCCTGGCCGGGCAGGACAGCGATGTCCGAGTTTGTCCAAGTTTCAATGAACGGTTCCTTCCCTTGTAAGTTGCCAGTCTATTTGAGCATGGACTTCGCGTCGCAGAGTCACATTGCCTTGAAGTGTGGTATGACGTCACGCCCGATCTGTTGTATTGCTTTTGACTTGTCTGGCCCTATGGGCGAGCCTATTACCATTTGAGTCACCCCCGCCTTCAATAGACTCTCTATGCGACTGATACATTGCTTGCTATCTCCAACTATCGAGAATGCCTCCAGCATTTCTTCGGAGATTGCTTTGGGCAACTCCTTGAAGTTACCCTCTCCAAGGAGTTTCCTGACACGCTTGCAGGAATCTGCATCAATTCCGTGTCTATCTAGTATCGCCTCTGGGGAACTAGCAACTATGAATGCAACGACAATCTTCAAGTCCCCCTTCAACGCTTCATTATACGTTTCTCCGATGCTGCACGCAGCATACACCCCGACATCGATATCGGAGAGATCACGACCTGCCTCTTCAACTCCCTCTCTTATCTTCTCCAACGCGACCTTGAAGTCCTTCGGATGACTAGCATTGATGAGGATTCCATCAGCGACCATTGCGGTACGCTTTAGCATCAGGGCCCCTTGTGCTCCCGCAAAGATAGGTATCTTCGGTCCACGCTTGATAGGCTTCCCATCTTTCAGCACAGGGTTACCCTCGTCATCTAGTACAACCTTACGCTTCACAATGCTCAGCTTTGCTCCTCTAATCTTGAAGGCTTTCCCGTCAAGTGTGAATCTTCGTCCCTCCGTCAGTGCTCTGACAAGCTCTATGCACTCAACAACAGTTGAAACCGGTTTAACCCAATCGATGCCGATGCTGTTGAGAGTGGTCCTATCTCCAGCACCGAAACCTATTGCCGCCCGTCCGTTGCTTATCTCATTAAGAGTGACTGCTGCTGATGCTGAAAGGGCTGGACTCATGTGATATGGATTCGAAACCCCTGGACCAATGATGACCCTGCTCGTATTCAATGCAATGACAGTCAATGTTGACCATACGTTGCGATTGTTGTAGTGATCTGTGAGCCAGATGATGTCGAAGCCGTTCTTCTCAGCGAGCTTGGCCCAATGGACTATCTTGTCTATTGGCTTATCAGGTACGAACTCAATTCCAAAGCGAACCACTAACCTAGGCCTCCTTTTTCACAGCAGCTACTAATATCGGCATCAGATAAGTGAAACTCCCTCAGGCTCTCAGGTGTCAGTTTCAAATTCAACATAATCGAAGGGTTTATTGTGCCAATGGGGAACTAGTTTCCTTGCTGAGGGTGCAACTATGCAATCTCTTGTCTTGACACGTGATGGGCTACAGTTGGCTGACACACCTATCACGCCACTTATGCCCGGAGATGTGAGAATAGAGGTCAGATCAGTGGGGATTAGTGGTACCGACCTTGCCATCTGGAAGGGTGACCTCGACGCACCACTGCCAATAATCCTCGGACACGAGATTGCTGGGGTTGTCCACGAAAGTTCCGTACCCGAATTTACACCTGGGGCTATGGTAACGACTGAAATAGATCTGGCTTGCGGTCGCTGCTGGTTCTGCAAGAATCACCTCAAGCATCTCTGTATTGCGAAGCAGACCCTTGGAATCACAACAGACGGCGGGTTGAGAGAATACCTTAGTGTACCAGCTGACCTAGTCCATCTACTCCCTGAAGGTGTAGACATGGAAGCTGGCACTTTTGTCGAGCCCTTAGCTTCGGCCATTCAGACTCAAATCGACTCTCCGGTTGGGCCTGGGGAAGTTGTCCTAGTTATCGGAAGTGGTAAGCTAGGCTTGCTCATATCTCAAATATACGATGCAACCGGTGCTGACGTACTCCTGTTGGATCGCAACCGTTACCAACTAGGACTCGCAAGACAGCTTGGGCTCACAAACACGATTAACACGGAAGAAATGGATTGGAAGAAGGCGGTTCTGGAAGCTACTTCCGGAGTAGGCCCGACTTTAGTTGTTGAAGCTACAGGCACTCCTGACGGATACACAATGGCGTTCGAAATCGTGAGGAGCCGCGGGACAATCGCACTCAAGAGTATGCACGGCAACGACGTTCAGATCAATGTGACTGAGATTGTGAATCGTGAGATTAAAATCGTTGGTACCAGTAGAGGTCCATACAACAAGGCATTGGACATGCTGTCCAAAGGCAGAATCGAAGTAAATCGATTGGTCAGCGAACAGTTTACTCTCGAGGAAGGCGCCAAGGCTTTTGAGCACGCCAGTCAACCAAACGTAACGAAGGTCCTCGTGAACATCTGAGGAGAAAGATGTGGCGCATGGAAGAATACGACGTCGACCTGCACATACACTCGCTTCACTCAATAGGCGTAAGTAAACATATGACCATTCCCGCGCTTACACAGGGTGCAATCGAGAAGGGTCTTGCAGTTCTTGGCACTGGTGATGCGACCCAGCCCGATTGGCTTGGTCATCTCAGGACTCATCTAAAAGAGAAGAGCGGACTTTTGATGACAGGTTCAGTTGCATTCATCCTAACTGTGGAGATAGAGGATCAAGAGGCGATTCATCATGTTGTCATTCTGCCTGACTTTGAGTCTGTGGAAAACCTAAGAGGTGTCTTGCGTCCACATTCCCCGAATCTTGACGCTGAATGGGGTGGGCGTCCTCGGGTCAATGTGAGCGGAGAAGAGCTGGCCGGTATGGTGCGAGACGTGGGTGGTCTCATCGGACCCGCACACGCATTCACCCCCTTTAAATCAATCTTCAGAGAGGGGAAACATGACAGCCTGAAGGATTGCTACGGGGACGAAACGCCAAATATCCACTTCCTGGAGCTCGGACTCTCTGCGGATACAGAAATCGCTGATTGCATTCCCGAGCTGAGACGACTGACGTATATCACTTCCAGTGACGCACATTCGCCAACTTCCGACAAAATTGGCAGGGAGTTTGTTCGATTCCTGATGAAAGCACCAACCTTTGAAGAACTGAGGCTTGCTATCCTAAGGAAGAAGGGCCGCAAACCGACCCTAAATGTTGGCTTCAACCCACGCCTCGGTAAGTACTACCTGTCATTCTGTTCCTCCTGCAGAAGGACTTTGATCCTAGGAACTGGGTCCGGCCATCCGGAATTCGACGATATCAACATCTACATCCACTGTAGGACGAGTGATGAGAAGATGCGGTTGCTCCAGGACATACACAAGAGGAATGTGCGCTGTCCAGCTGATGGTAAACGTTTGAGGCTGGGTGTAAGAGACCGCGCGCTTATGTTGGGCGATGGTCAAAGCCGTTCGCCGCTCCATCGACCGCCTTACCTTCACATCCCTCCCTTGCTAGAGGTAATCTCTGTTGGACTTGGTGTACGCTCGACAAAGTCTAAGACAGTTATGAGCGCTTACAAGAGCATGAGAGAGTCTTTCGGTCCTGAAACTGCAATCCTGACTGAAACTCCTATCGAATCATTGAGGGCATTCAACTCGCGGATTGCTCACGTAATAGAGTCATACAGGGATGGCTCAGTAGGCTATGTGGCTGGGGGTGGAGGCAGGTACGGTTCGATTATCGCTCCCTGGGAAGTGAGTTAGCCATGACTGTCGTAAGGGGAATCATACGGGAAATTGGGCGCAGCACTACAACAAGAATCAGTGCGCAAAGATGGTATGGCTCCACAACAATTGTCGTTCAGGATGAGTCTACTACACAGATATACAGCGTCAAGCTCTCTGCCAAGGTCATGGATCGAAATCAGTTCTTGCCTCGGGTTGGCATGAAGGTCATTCTCCATGGTTATGTTGAGGAAGCAGAGTATGGATTATCAGATTTCGTAGTGACTAGGGTTTCCGATATCAAGCATGAAGGGGCCGGCATTCAGAAAGTGCATCGGTTCGAGGATTGATTATCGCTTGGAACGGATAAGATAACCTGGTAGCAGTATCCACTGAGAACGACACTTTGGGCACTTTGAAGGCCTGCTCGCCACCTTGCGACTTGAGAAGACATACCCACACTTACCGCAGCTTGCGGGTCGCAGCAGTAACTCCTTTCCAGAGTTTTTGACGGACTTTGCGATATGTCCAATGTCTTCGTATACAATCGACCTGCTTTCTATATCGAGAATGTTGCAGATGTCTTGGGCAGTCATTGGATGCTCAGATTTCTCCAGCAGCTCAGCAATGGACTTCCTTCTCGTTGTCATCTCGTCACCTGTAGCAATCGCTTCAGTCATATAGTTTCGGTGTGCTCTCTGGGATGTAGAAGTGTAGTAGAACCGACAAAACGCAGCAAGAAGCCACTATTTGAACTGAGTTCAAGGAGCCAATGTGATGTCTCAGACACCTCTAGTGGGCAGCAAGAAAAGAGTCGCATCATATGATGAGCGAGTCTGCTCTAGGTGTATGGGTCACCGCGCGCTGTGCGGAGTGAAGCCTTGTCCCCTGTTAATGAGAGCAAAGGCATTGGTCCGCATCGATGACGCAGTCACGAATTTGACTCTTGCAGGTTCTTCGCCCCCGTCAGTCTTTGTGGGCGAACAAGGCTATCCGAAAGTTTTGATTGGACCATTGATTCCGCCAATCAAAGGTGAAGAAACCGCGCTGATGGAGCGCCCCGATCTTTGGCTTAACAGAACAATTGATGAGATTATCGGGATGCGTTTCAGCCTAGTTCGTACAAAACACCCCTTATCAGTGAATTCTGCTGTTGACCCTCCGCGGCTTCTTGCGGAAACGCAGACCATGGCGTTGTCTGAAACTCCGACGGATTCTGAGGCGCTGCTCCTAAAACGGCCTAGATTCACCAGCGTGTTCTCTGATACAACACTTCCATATGGGCCATCTGCTCCTCTGGATACATTCAAGCTTGATGACAATCCCAAGGTGCCTCGTCCTGTGGATAAGATCACCTCAGATACAGACCTCAAGGCAACTGAGGGCATCTTGGGTCTCTATGATGACGGGATAAGGCAAGAGCATACGACGCGACTCTTCTCTGTTGGTCTTCTCGGTGAGGGGAAGTCAAGAAAAATAGTTCCAACGAAATGGAGTATCACTGCCGTAGATGACATCATTGGAAAGTCGCTTCATAAGCAGGTTCTCAGATTTCCATGGATCAGTAATTTCATGGTCTACGTAGGCAAGGCATTGGGTAACACCGTTGTCATCTTGTTTCTCCCAAGTATGTGGCAGTTTGAAGGGCTCGAGTCATGGCTGAGCGGCCCTAATCCACCGGTCATATCTGACTATGAGTGGTTCCGCGGTCGGAAGAACTATGCGTCAATTGTTGTGGGAGCATACTACGCAACTCGATTGCCTTCACTAGAGTTCCTAGTTGACATACGAAGACAGGCTGGAGTCATCGTCTTTATGCAGACTGACCCAACAAAGTGGGTTCCTCTTGGGGTCTGGCGATTTAGAGAGATAGCGCGTCGAGCGCTCTCAGGTGCGGGGAGGCGTTATTCCACCCTTGAGGAAGCTGTGGCTGAAGTGGGCTCACATCTGAGCGGTTCTGTTGAGAGATGGCTGAAGGCTAGTCGGTTGTATTCCGAGTTCGGAACGCAGCGAACGCTCGAAGAGTTCTACTAGATAAGCGGGCTCTGACGCAGACTATACGATTCGTACACCGCGCTTTAATAGCAAAAGGAATGAGAATGTACAGGGATTTCTATGCACGCTACTAAGAGTCAAATCATGACCCTTTGGGTCATTGCAATGCTGCTTCTGTCCATTGCCCTTATCCCCCCGGCTTCTGCCTGGGAACCGGGTGATGAGGAAGAGGTCTTCGGTCATACATTCGAAGAGGAATTTTGGACAAACGATTCCATCCACGTAGAAACAGCTACGGGCAACGCCAGTCTCACGACATCCTACGTTCATGTCGATGAGTTCTCTGCTTTCCTGATAGCCTTCAACAGGATTTTCAGAAACGACAGCGGAGAAGAAAAGGAGTTCATTTTGCCGTACCAGCTCTTCGGGATGCACTTCAAAACCCCGGAGAATCAGGAGGTCTTCATTGGTGCAATCTTTGCTTTCTTAATGGTTCACAATGAAACATTCGGGAACAACGACCTTCCTGATGTGGGTAACGAACCCGCATGGTACATAGTTCCATTCTCAACCGAAAATCCGTGGGAGGACGTGACTCCAGACGTTGAAGCAATTCCAGCAGAGAAGCTGGGTGAAAACCACTACCGTTTTGGAATGCACTACACTAACCTGAGCGCTCGTGTGGTAGATGCTAACTCCCCCGCCGGATTTTGGATCACACTCGCTGTCCCCCTTCTAACAATACTGTTCAGCGAGCTAATCATCGAGTACGATATCCGAATTGATGACTCGGGAGAAGTCCACGCTGAAACGTTGTATACAATTGGTCAGGTCACGAGAGCTCGTTGGTGGCTACAAGAGGATACCGATCCATCGAGTATCATAGTCGACAGCATGAAGATATCTGCGGTCCACTACCTATCGATACTTACATCGAATTACAACGTCACTCGATCGTCCACAGGTAACACGATTGCATCTCCAACATCTACGACTCCAATGGATGATAATCTCACCATCAGGGTTGGTGATGATGACGAGAGAGCATTTGATATAGGATTGGGGCGACAATACGCTCTTATCAACGAAACCACGGACCCATGGACCACGGTTTCGCCTGAGGAAACCGCGCTCAATGCTCTCCTTGGAGCAAGAGCAAGTGACTTCATTCTCATCGCTTGGCAAGCGCCACTTTCAGTATGGTTGTTCGCCCATATGGCATACGGTCTTTCGTCAGAGATGCGTACAAGATACACGGGTGTACAAGCGATGGTTCTGAATGCGACTGCAGAGTTCCACGGAAGCAAATGGTGGTATGCCGTTTCATTCCCTGAGTGGCATGGGCTTCGAGTGCAACAGGACCCTGTGTACGTTGCGTATACTAGTCTGGGATCTACTCCTACCCCTACCGATACCCTGGGCGCCGGTGGCTTGCTTCTGCTCGGTGGAGTGGTCGCTGTCATCGTCATTCTGGTGATAATCATGCGCAGACGATAGTATGAAACCTACGAGGTCGGGAGCCGATTTCACATCTTGGCTCCTGAGCCTCTTCTTCTTTTTTAATGCAATAACTCTTTTTGGCGGGTAATTTAAGAGAGACACTAGGACTCCAACTATCAGAGGACTTCAATGTCAATCTACTCCAGAGCATGCAATGCAAGCGCAAGAGTTCCGCTATTCTCTTACTTGGGAAATCGTTCCAAGAGCAGAGAGCTTGAGAAGGCGGTGAACTTCCTCGCACCTCTGATGCTGCTGAGCGTCCAAGGTGTGATGGCGGCTGCCTATCTCCTGTCTACAGCTGTCTTCGTGCTGCTTCTGCTCATCGCGTTCCTTCTTGAGGTCAACCTATTCCTCTCGATTCCTCTAGCCATTGTTTCTGCGATTTTGATGCACTATGCCATTGGAACCTACCCTGTTTCCAAGATGAATAGCTTTAGACTCAGTCTTTCGGAAGAAGCAGACATCGTTTTTGAACAATTCGTGCTGGTCTTCCAGAGTGGTGGAACAATCTTCAACGCCATCGAGATGGTGGCCCAATCACACCACCCATTCCTTTCAAAGGCATTCAAAGAAATCGTTGCTAGAATCGAGACTGGCGTTCCTCCGGAAACCTGCCTCATGGAGTTCGCCAATGGTCAGCCTTCTGATGATCTCCGGAGGTACATCATCGCGATACTGTCATCTTTGGAGCGCAGAACTGACCTGCTTGAGGCTCTGTCTGGGGAATCCTTTGAAGCCGACATGACTCTCAGGCAGAGAAACATGGAGTTGGAGAGTCGTCTGCTCATCGTCGCAGCGCTTGTTACATACGTCCCCATCATGCTTACGTTAGCTATCTCATTGGGTGGAATGGCAACAAATCCTCTCATCATTCTATTTGCGCCTGTATTCATATTGCTCAATATGCTGCTGAAGTCACGATTCGCCAGTCAGTTTTCGGCATACTTCGACAGGCCGCGGGAGGGTGGAATCATTGCGCCCTCGCAAAAGGAGATTATCGCTGAATACGACGAATTCCTCAACTTTCTCATGCTTTTGTCGGAACGGCTTAGATTGGGCGATACATTGGAGGTTGCTCTTCCTGCCACAAGGAATGAAGTAGGTCCCGAAGTTCAAAGGTTGATTGACCCCGCCATCAACTCTGTGTACTGGCAAGGGGATAGCATCAAGGACGCGATTGCCCTTTCAGCCAATGAAGCTCTCGGCCAGCGAGTTGCTAGCATGTTGCAGATGATTGTACTAATGTGCGAGGCTTCCGCTAGGGATGCGGGGGAGCGACTGGCTCGTATCACAGCCCGTCTGGTCAAGAGGTCTGCAGTTGCAAAGGAACGCGACTCGATTATAGCCGCACAAAGGCTCAAGATCTACATTCTGAACCTGACGAGTGCGTTTGTGTTAGGTCTGTTGGCCTCTCTTTCGCCTTTTCTGTTCATAGGGTCTCTACTCTCTCAGGGTCCAACATGGACTCCCATGGTCCTGGGTCTCTTTGATATCTTACCGTTGATGATTACTCTGCTGCTTACTACGATATCAATGGGCTATCAAAACACAGTCATGGTAGGTGGTTCTCGCGGCAAGATGATGGGGCTCATCTGTGGTCTTATCTTCTGGATGTCTTTTTCACTATCAGCCTCGTTGTTGCATCTGGAACTCGTGTAACATAGCTTTTTTAGTATGGGTGCAGACTCCCGAACTAACAACGATGTGGTGTGTTTCATGCTTCAATTAGAGTTTCTAGACTATGACCTCGGTCAAATAATGGGCTACTTCGCTAACGAATGGATCGTTGGCTGGGTGCTGATTATTACTGGGATTATTGCAGCGGCCTGGCTTCTCGAGAATATCACTGATCCAATTCCAGTATTGGGCAGCATATTCGACATAATCAAAGTCTTGGGTACGTACCTAGGTTTCTTCATAGGCGCCCTGGACATACTTGTTGGCTATGTTGTGTGGGTTACTCAACCCAACGCTGTGATTGTCGCTGGGGTACTGATTTTAGCGGGCTTTTCTCTGACAATGAGAATACTCTCAAAGTTCCCACTCGGTTTCGTCTTCGCCTTGGCTGTTGCGCTATTCGTAACCTTTACGATCTATGGGGTGCTGGCTCCCTATGCAGCTGACCCGAACTTTGGTGGAACCGTTTCACAGATCATCTCCCTCAAGTGGATGGCTGTGATTGGTGTCGTCGTTTTCGCCATAGCCTATAGCTTGGGTGGTTTCCTGTTATCGCTCGTGAGTCTTTTGGGGAAGGTATTCTCATCGACTCCTGTCAGTGTCCTGATTGGACTCGCTTGCATTGGTGTCGGTATCGTTGTATTGGCAATGCCTGATCTCGTAGGCATCGTTCTACCGTGGGTACCTCCACCACTACCATAATCAAATGAGGGGTTTACTACCCCTCCCTCACCTTTTTTCCAGTTTCTTCTGTGATGCAGTTTCAGCGTCAGTGGACTAGTCGCCAGATTTCTTTTGGCTCGGTTTTATTTCTCTGAAGTACAGAAAATGAATCGAACGTTCGTTGTAGAACTGTGATGCAGCATCCATTGATTCCTTGGCCTTGGCTATGCTGGGAAACCACTCTGAATAGTATAGCTTCTTCTGGGGCAGGAAATTCTGAATGTCCCCCATAGTAAAACCGTCCGGCATTTCAAAATCAACTGGAGTTAGGAGAACCACCCGGAATGAATTATCGCTACCTCGCATCTCCAACCAGAGTTCAGTGTAAGACATGGCATTAACCAGTTGACGCGGTCACGAATCTATGGTTAAAGTTTCTGGCTGTGTACTCGCACTCCGGAGTAGTCTTCGCTAGGCTATCCCAAGAGTTCAAATAGCAGCTTTGCATGCAAAATACTCAGACCCCGTATATACGAATACTCAATATTCATGGCTGGCAAGTTCAATTCAGCCACTTGCGGGAGTGCAGTAGGGAGACGACCTGGCGTGCCAAAAGGGTCCGAGAAATCTGATAAAAAGAAAATCATCAGTGTTACAATGAGCAGCTCGATTGTAAAACTGATGGATAAGTTGGTTCAGGACCGAGTTGGTCGATCGAGAGCTCAACTCATCGAAGATGCTGTTCGTTGGTATCTAGACTTCACTGTACACAAGTGGGCTGAGCGTGGGATTTACGTCAACGCTGTTCGGAGTGTGCTTGAGTCAGAAACACTGTCTTCGCTGTTCTTCTCAAAGCTCACGCCGGTGGAACAGTACGAACTAGGTGAAACCGCTGGAAGCCAAGCGCCTGTTGCTGATGTAGTTCGCTTGTTCCACGGAAAGAACGTTCGAGACGCAGCAACTCGTGGGCTAGCTTTCCAGCTGCTACAGGATTCCGGATGGGGTGAATTCAGTTCGCACGATGACCTCATTGTGATTGGAGGCCCGTTCTATCCTGCTCCGTTCATTAGGGGCTATCTGGAGTCTCTCTTCAAGATTAAGCTTGAACTTGTAGAAACAAACGTGAAAGAGAATGTGGCATTGAGGGAAAAGCGCTAGACTCACTTACCTCTGTTGCAGCCTACCAGTCGACACCTAGTTCGAGTATCTCAAACTCGCTCTCGTATAAGCCTGGAATGCTCCCAATTGTCTTGCGAATATCCGCTTCTTTTTCTTTGATTGCGTCAGCGGCGAAGTATACTTCGTACACGCATCTATTCTGCTCGAAGCAAAAGCCAGTTGTGAACAGAACCTTTAGGTCATGCTCCTTGAAGAGGTGAGTCATTGTCTGCATCAGCGCTGGATTAACCTTCTCAACTTCCAACCTGACTCGAGCACCACCATCTTTCATCATTGGGATGAGACGAATCTCACCGGATCTCTCAAAGTAAATGACCATCGCGGCCTTCATGCCCTTAAGGTCTGCATTCTCGAAGAAGTCATCCGGAAGTCGAATATCCCTCTTATTCTGGACGTCAGCAATCATTCCTTTCGTAAGTCCGGGCACGTCTATCGCCTCTTTCCTGAACTATGCCTGTAACGTTTCGTGTATATTTATCTATGTGCCACTTCTTCTGGAACCTTATAAGCACCGGAATACCTAATGCATAGTGCGAAGAATTATGTTATGGATTGATTTCAATGGCAAAGGAAGGAGCAACTTACGTGTGTGACATATGTCAGCAGATCATTGTCGTGAAGAAAGCCGGTGCAGGAACGCTGGTATGCTGTAACCAACCCATGCGCCTTTACAAAGGGGACTAATTCTTAGTCTGCCTTCGCGAAACCCTCTTCT
>Ga0209986_10003139_pt1 | contig 14629 bp, 11 predicted proteins | sample BlataG_FD_183168 | JGI IMG/M metagenome (GOLD analysis project Ga0209986, IMG submission 183168) | Deep subsurface microbial communities from Black Sea to uncover new lineages of life (NeLLi) - Black_00105 metaG (SPAdes) (version 2) | ecosystem: Environmental > Aquatic > Marine > Oceanic >...
GCAGATGTGAAAGGATATGTCATGAGGTAAGAGGGGCCTCGACACTCTCCTTTGTCTTCAGGGGTTCTCAGGCAGCGGTAGGAACAGTTCTTGACCGCTCTCTTCTTGAATCTGGGTGCCAGTTTTGTGGAGCATGCGTTGATGTTTGTCCCACTGGTGCTTTGGCTGAAAGAGCGGTGAAGACAGAGAACCTCCCTGACGAAACAGTAAAAACTATTTGTCCTTTGTGCAGCCTTGGTTGTGAGCTAAAAATAAAACTCAATAGAGGCAGAATCCTTAACTCTGCTCCTTTCGAGGAAGGAGTTATAAATCAAGGCCAGGCTTGTGTTAAGGGACGATTCACTATAAGAGACCTTGTCTACAGTTCTCAAAGGATATTAAGACCTTTAATCAGGAAGAATGGTAAGCTTGAAGAAACAAGTTGGGATGAAGCCATTAATTTTGTTGCCCAGAAGCTTAAAAAATATAAAGGTAAGGAGATAGCCTTTATATCTTCCCCTCAAGCGACAAATGAGGAGAACTTTCTCTTCCAGAAATTTGCTCAGGAAGGACTGAAAACAGATAATATAGATAGTTCTGCTCACTTTTCTCCATTGGCAAGCTATTCTAATTGGGCTCAAGAAAATGGCCTTTCGACTCTTTTAAATTTCAGGATTAGGGATATTGCCAAAGCGAAGACTATTTTTCTGATTGGAGCAGAGATAACGGTTTCTCACCCAATAATTGGGCTGGAGGTTTTAAAGGCTGTAAATAATGGGGCAAAGCTCATTATTATTGATCCTCAAGAGATTCATCTTAGTCGGCACTCTTCTTTTTGGCTTCAAATAAAACCAGGAACCGACTTTTATTTTCTCCTTTCCCTCTCCAAAGTCCTTCTCGGAGAAGGAAAGCCTGAGGATATTTCACAGATTGATGGCTTCGAGTCCTTCAAAAAATCTCTCGATAAAAGTAATTTATCCCGGTCTTTCGAAATTACAGGAATTTCAGAAGAAGATATAAAGAAAATTTCGAAATATCTGTTAGAGGAAAAGCCTGTTGTTTTTCTCTTCGGTTTAGGTCTGACCCAGCATCCCTGGGGAAAAGAGAACATTACTGCTCTCTGGAATTTAACTCTTCAGGCTCAAGCTCAACTCTTTCCTCTTGGTTTGGAAAACAACCTGAGAGGAGAGTTGGTGATAAGAAGTCATTTCGCTGCTAATGGCTTACATTTTAATCAGATCATTCAATCAGTGAAAGAGGGGAGTATTAAAGCCCTCTATCTGGCAGGGCCTTTTCATTGCTTGGAAAAAAGCAAACCAGAATTTTTGGTTATTCAGGATAGCTTCAGAAGTGAAAACTTAGAGCTAGCTGATGCTGTTCTTCCAAGTACAACTTTTGCCGAAACCGAAGGAACATTCACTAATTTGGAAGGAAGAATTCAGAAGTTTAATAAAGTAATCGAGCCTTTGGGAGAGGCTAAGCCTGATTGGTGGATAATTTCTCAACTTGCTCAGAAGATGGGATACAAAGATTTTCATTACAAGAAACCTTCACAAATAATGAATAAGATAAGAGGAGCTATTCCTGCCTTTGTTGGAGGATCTTATTCTTTTCTGGAAAAGGGTAAAGAAGTTTTTATTCAGGAAGAGAAAGAGAAGAAAAGAAAATTTATTTCTCAAGAATATACTTTTTCTTCCTATCGGGCAGAGAAAAAATTTCCTTTTCTAATGCTCATCGATTATAGCCTGGATTATTATAAAAGTCTGAGCCTAACAAGTGAAATTAAAGGCTTGAGAATAATCAGAAACTCGAGATGGATCAAGATAAATCCTGAAGATGCAAAAGAGTTAAAAATAAATGAAGGAGAAAGTATAGAAATAGAATCTGCTTCCCAAAAAATCGATGGAATAGCCAAGATTAAAGATTCTATACCTGAAGGAATAATCCAGGCCAGTTTTCTCTGGAATGATGATTCTGAATTTTCTGTTGGGCGATTTTTTTATGAATTAAAACCCGTTTCTTTTTCTTTAAAAACGATTCCCGTAAAAATAAAAAGAGGAAAATAATGGTTAAAATCCTGCAAAGAGAACGACTCGTTCCCAATATTCATCTGCTTAAGGTTCATGCTCCTGAGATAGCTCTTAAGTGCCAACCTGGTCAGTTTGTCATCATTATGCCGGATGAACGGGGGGAGAGGATTCCCTTAACTGTTGCTGATTGGGATAGAGAAAAGGGTACTGTCACTTCAGTCTTTTTGGTGGTAGGAACTTCTACCCAAAAACTATCTCTTCTTAAAGCGGGAGATGAGGTTCCTGTTTTTGTCGGCCCTTTGGGTAAACCTTCTGAAATAAAAAAATACGGGACAGTCCTCTGTGCCGGCGGTTGTTATGGCATAGGAGCCATTTACCCCATTGCCCGGGCTTTAAAAGAGGCTGGTAATAAGATAATTTCCCTTATAGATGTTAAGGCAAACTATCTTCTTTACTGGGAAGATAAGTTGAAAAAAGTAAGCGACAAATTTTTTGTTTCGGCCCGGGACAGTTATTACGACTGCAAGGATTATATCCCCAAGAAACTTGGTGATCTTCTCCAAAAAGAAAAGAAAATAAATCGGGTAGTAGCTATTGGCTGCACTTACTTGATGTATTCCTGTTCTGAAGCCACCAGGCCATTTAAGATAGAAACTGTGGTAAGTCTTAACCCGATTATGGTTGATGGAACAGGCATGTGCGGTGCCTGCCGGGTGACTGTTGATAATGAGACAAAATTTGCCTGCGTGGATGGTCCGGATTTTAATGGTCATTTGATTGACTGGGAAGAACTTTTTGCCAGGAGAAAGTCATATTTTGATGATGAAATTTTGTCTTTGTGTAGATGGGAAAGGGATAATTTTTCTTAATTTTAAGTAAATATGTTGATAAAAGAGTAAAAAATGGCAGAAAAGGAAGAATTATCACCTGAACTTAAAGAAAAGCTCAGGGAAGAATTTAATAAAGACTGGCGAAAGGAACTGCGGAAGTCTCTTCCAGTCAAAGAAAGAATGAAGATTCCCCGCCAGAAAATGCCTGAACGGGAAGCAGAAGAGAGGAATAAAGATTTTTATGAAGTAAATCTTGGCTTGGATGCAGAGAGAGCAGTCACAGAGGCTCGAAGATGTATGGACTGCGCCAATCCTACTTGTATAACAGGCTGTCCTGTAAGGATCGATATTCCTAGTTTTATAAAGCTCATTGAAAAGGGGGATTTTATAGCCAGTGCCCGAAAATTGAAAGAAACCAATACCCTTCCTTCTATTTGCGGTCGGGTTTGTCCTCAAGAGATACAGTGTGAAATAGTTTGTAATTTAAAAAAAGCAACTGGAAAGTCGGTTGCTATCGGAAACCTGGAGCGGTTTGCTTCTGATTATGAGAGAAGTAAAGGAGAAGTTTTTATTCCTCAAATTCCATCTCCCACAGGAAAAAAAATAGCCATCATCGGGGCTGGGCCAGCAGGCCTGACTGTAGCTGGCGAGTTAGTAAAAAAAGGCCATAAAGTTACTATCTTTGAAGCTCTTCATATACCTGGAGGAGTTTTAGTCTATGGAATACCTGAGTTCAGGTTGCCCAAAAGTATTCTTAAGGCAGAAGTGGAATATTTAAAGAAACTTGGAGTAGAAGTGATAACTAATTTTGTCGTAGGTTTGACAGCAACTTTGGAGGATTTAAGACAGGATGGTTTTGATGCTTTTTTTATAGGAACAGGAGCAGGCCTGCCCAATTTTATGAAAGTTCCTGGGGAGAATCTTGTGGGAATTTATTCAGCCAATGAGTACTTAACCCGGGTAAACCTGATGCGAGCCTATGAGTTTCCTGAATATGATACTCCTGTATTAATAGGGAAAAGAGTTGCTGTTATTGGGGGAGGTAATGTGGCTATGGATTCAGTAAGGATAGCCAAAAGATTGGGAGCAGAGTTGGCCGCCATAATTTATCGGCGTTCTCGAGTTGAAATGCCGGCTAGAGTTGAAGAGGTCAAACATGCTGAGGAAGAGGGAATTGAATTTCACTTTTTGACCACTCCCATAAGATACATCGGAGATGAAAAAGGTCGAGTTAAAGCCATGGAGTGTTTGAGGATGGAACTTGGAGAGCCTGATGCTTCAGGGAGGCGCCGGCCAGTGCCTATAAAAGGTTCTGAATTTATGACAGACGTAGATATGGTAGTTGTAGCTATCGGCCAGAGCCCAAATCCTTTAATTCCTAAGACTACACCCCAGCTTGAAGTAGGGAAGTGGGGAAATGTAGAAGTCGATTGGAAGACTATGGCTACAAGTATGGAAGGAGTATATGCAGGAGGTGATATCATCCGGGGCGGAGCTACAGTTATTCTAGCCATGGGTGATGGTCGAATTGCAGCTGAAGAAATAAATAAATACCTGAATACCATAAAGAGAAAAAAGTGACTTGATATTATTATTGGAGGACTAAAATGAGTTGGGTAGATGATTACAAGAAAAAATTGGTTACTGCAGAGGAAGCAGTCTCTGTGATTAAGAGCCGTAATCGCGTCTACATTAGTGGCAATGCTGCCACTCCCTATGTTCTGATGGATGCCTTGGCTAAAAGAAAAGATAAATTAATGGGAGTTGAGCTTGTCCATGTTCTGCTGCTTGGAGAAGATCCCCTGGCAAAGCCTGAGATGGAAGGCCATTTTCGACATAATTCCCTGTTTGTGGGGCCCGCAGACAGAAAAGCAATAAACGAAGGCCGGGCAGACTATATTCCTATTTTTCTTCATCAGATACCTGATCTCTTCTATTCAGAACAAATGCCTCTTGATATGGCTATGCTTCATCTTTCTCCCCCTGATGAGCATGGATTCATGAGTTTTGGGGTTGAAGTTCTTGCTTCCAAAGCTGCTGCTGATAAGGCCAAAATAGTTATTGCTCAGGTAAACGAAAAAATGCCGCGAGTCCTTGGTGATTCCTTTATCCATGTTTCCCGGGTTGATAAAATTGTTGAAATTTCTGAAGATTTACCCCAGCTTGAAAAGCGTCCCTTCAGTGAAGTGGAAAGTAAGATAGGCGGCACAATTGCTGAACTCATTGAGGAAGGTTCCACTCTGCAACTGGGAATTGGAGGGATTCCGGATGCAGTTCTTTTAGCTTTAAGAGGAAAGAGAGATTTGGGTATTCATACTGAGATGGTTTCTGATGGAGTGATGGAAGCAATAAATGAGGGAATCATTACTGGAGCTAATAAAACATTTCATCCCAATAAGATAATTTTAACTTTTCTTTTAGGGTCTCAGAAGCTGTATGATTATGTTGATAATAATCCTATTTTCGAGGCTCATCCCACCGATTATACTAATCATCCTTTTAAGGTGGCGCAAAATGACAAGATGGTAGCTGTAAATTCTGCCGTTGAAGTTGATATTACCGGACAGGTTTGTTCTGATTCTATAGGTACTTATATCTATAGTGGTTTCGGTGGTCAGGTTGATTTTATTCGAGGTGCTGCCCATTCAAAAGGAGGTAAGCCTATCATTGCTCTTCCTTCAACAGCAAAGGGTGGAGAGTTGTCCCGGATTGTTCCTTTTTTAAAAAAAGGGGCTGGAGTAGTTACTACGAGAGCTGATGTTAAGTATGTAGTAACTGAATATGGGATTGCTTATCTTCACGGTAGAAATCTAGATGAAAGGACAAAGGCCCTGATTAATATTGCTCACCCCAAATTCAGACCCGATCTTATTCAGGAAGCAAAAAAGCGAAACCTGCTGCGATAAAAATTTCAGATTTAATGCCTCAATCAGAATTATTTCCTCCAGAAAAAGGGCATATTGGTACTGATGAATCTGGTAAAGGTGATTATTTTGGACCTCTGGTGGTTGCTGGGATATTTCTTCCAGATGAGCAACAGAAGGTCCTTAGAGAATTAGGAGTCAAAGACTCTAAAAAAATTTCAGATAACCGTATTCAAGAATTAGCAGCAGTTTTAAAAAAAGGGTATAAACATACTCTGGTTGTAATCGGCCCAGAGAGATACAACCAGCTCTATGAGAGACTTAGAAATCTGAACCGGATTCTTGCCTGGGCTCATTCTCGTGTTATAGAAAATATCTTGGGAGAAGTGAATTGTTCTCTGGTTATTACTGATCAGTTCGGGGATAAACTCTATATTCTCAATGCATTAATGAAAAAAGGTAAAAGCATTGACCTGATCCAAAGGCCGAGGGCAGAAGAAGATTTAGCTGTGGCCGCAGCTTCGATTCTTGCCCGTACAGAATTCCTGAGGCGGCTTTATTTTCTTTCGCAGGAAGTGGGAGTTGACCTTCCCAAAGGATCATCCCCTGTTGCTGAAAAAGTGGGGGCGAGGCTTGTTGCCCTCCAGGGAGCTCAAATCCTTGATAAAGTAGCCAAAAAGCACTTTAAGCTTACGCCTCGCATTCTGAATACGATATAAAAAAGAGACAGAAAAGCAAAAAATGGATTCCCTTTTAAAAATTATCCTGATTGTTCTTGTTCTTCTTTTTTTCATCAGAAAGAATTTTGACCTTGGTTTAGTCTTTTTTTCAGGAGCTCTTTTATCAGGCTTTTTATTTGGCCTTAATTTAGAAACTATAAGTAAAAATTTATTTGAAACTTTAATTTCCTTTGAAACTCTCAGCCTTATTGGAATTATTTTTCTCGTCCTCTACCTCAGCACTTTTCTCCAAACCAGGGGCAATTTTAAAATTATGGTAGATTCTCTTAAGGAATTAGTTCCTGAAGCACGCCTTATTCTGGCCATTCCACCTGCTTTTATTGGCCTTCTTCCTATGTTGGGAGGAGCCCTTATGTCGGCTCCCATTGTGGAAGAAGCAGGCAGGCGTTGGAAGCTTTCCCCTGCCTGGAAAACTTTTCTCAATTATTGGTTTCGCCACATCTGGGAATATTGCTGGCCGCTTTATGTCAACCTGATTTTAGCTTCAGCAATTCTTCAAATACCTATTAAAAAGATTTCCTCTGTTCAATTTCCATTCACTATCTTAGCCGCTGCTCTCGGCTTGATCTTTCTTTTTAAACATGTTCATTATCTTCCCAGAGAAGGAAAGGGCAAAAGCTTTAAAAAAAATTTATTCTTTCTTTTTTTCAGCGTTTGGCCGATTGTACTGGCCCTATTTTTAATTTTTGCTTTAAAGCTCAGCCTGCTTTTTTCTCTTGCAGTGACAGCTTTTTTAACCCAGCTTTTCTCCCGGATGAAATTCCGGGAAAGAATAAGTCTTTTTTGGAAAAGTTTTTCTTTAAAGACAATCTTGCTCCTGGTTTCTGTGATGATGTTTAAACGAATTCTTGAAGCTTGTGGAGCATTAAGTTCTCTGACACATGTTCTCCATCCAGAAGGAATTTCAGGCTATTTTCTTCTTTTTTTTATTCCGTTTTTTCTCGGTTTTTTAACAGGAATTAATCATGCCTATGTCGGAATTTCATTTCCTATTCTTTCTCCCATTTTTGGCTTACCTAACCCGGATATGATCTTGGTCATGTTTGCCTATGTTAGTGGTTTTGTTGGAATTCTCTTATCACCAGCTCATTTATGCCTGGTTTTAACTTTAGAATATTTCAAGGCAGATTTAAGGGATGTCTATAAAATTTTAATCTGGCCGTGCCTCGTTGTATTTATCGCTTCCTTTCTGGTATTATTATTTTTGAGAATAATTTAATAACAACGCAATAAATACTGTTAGGAAAAAACTAATTACTAAATAAAGAAGGAGGACTAGATGAAAAAGATTGTGTTTGATGAGTGGATGAAAAAGATTCCAAAAAAGTTTTCACCCTTAAGAGTAGCAAAAGTTGAAAACTGTAGTATTAGTTTAGCTTTAATAGAAGGAGAATATCCATTTCACCGGCATAATGGCGATGAATTTTTTATTGTTTTTAAAGGGGAAATAACTATTGATTTTCTTGATAAAGATTCCATATGTTTGAAGGAAGGAGAGGGGCTTCATGTAAAAGAGGGAACAATCCACCGTTCTAAGTCAAAAAATAAATCGTACGCCTTAGTCTTTGAAGCCATGGACCTATCATATATTATGGAAGAGAAGAAATAAAAATGAATGAGGTTTTAGGTGGAAGATATCACAAGAAAACCAAAACCTACAAAAAGGCTATATATTAAAAATCCTTATCAGATTGAATTCAAAGCAAAAGTAATAAAAAAGGGGGTTTATAGCGGAAAACCTGCTTTAATTCTTGACCAGAGCTGTTTTTACCCAGAATCTGGTGGTCAACCCTCTGATAGAGGAACTATAAACGGGGTTAGAATTTTTAGAGTTTCAGAAGAAGAAGAAAAAATTCTTCATTTCCTTGAGGAAGAAGTCCCCTCTGAGAAAATAGAAGGAAAAGTGGACTGGCAAACTCGTTTTGACCACATGCAGCAGCACACAGGACAGCACATTCTTTCCCAGAGCTTTTACAAGCTTCTTGCTGGAGAAACCCTCTCTTTCCATATAGGAAATGATTTTTCAACTGTGGAGATAGATTTAAGAAAAATTACCGAAGAAGATACGGAAAAGGTAGAAAGATTGGCCAATGAGATTGTTTTTCAAAACAGGGAGATTAAGACATATTTCATTTCTGAAGAAAGAATAAAGGAAATCCCCTTGAGAAAACCTCCCCAAAAGAGAGGATTAATTCGGATTGTGGAGGTTGTTGATTTTGACTATTCTGCCTGTGGAGGAACTCACTGTCGCAGAACCGGGGAGATTGGCCTGATAAAGATTTTAAAGTGGGAAAGGATTAGAAACAATATAAGATTTGAGTTTATATGCGGGGAAAGAGCCCTGAGCAATTATGCCTGGAAGAACCGAATCCTTCGTCAACTTTCTATTCAACTTACTGTGAATGAGCTGGAAATTATCCCAGCAGTTGAAAAAATATTTTCTGATTTGAAAACTAAGAAAAAAAAAGTAAAAAAAATGCAAGAAAAAATATCTCAATACGAAGCTCAAAACATAATCCAGAATGCTAAGGAAAAAGTAATCAGGAAGATGTTTGTAGATAAAACACCAGAGGAAGTGCGTTTCCTGGCTTTAAACATCATAAAAAGAGGTGATTATGTTGTCCTTTACGTGCTGAAGATGGAAGAAAGAGGACATCTTATTTTAGCCTCCTCTGAGAATCTTAAGCTTGATATGCGAGAGCTTATACCTTTGCTTTCTCCTTTAATAAAAGGCAAGGGGGGAGGAAGCCCTTCTTTGGTAGAGATTACTGCTGAGGATACAAAAAATCTCGATTTAGCTCTTAACAGGGCTTATGAATTTATAAAGGAAAAGTTATCAATCAACAATATATAGAAAATACTGATTACTGGCCTGGATTATTCACGAGTCGAGGTTGCCAGATTGCCACGCTCTGCTCGCAACGACGATATTATTTTAATAGAGGTCGTTGGATGCGAGGCGCGGGGTATTTTTTATGAATAATTCAGGCTATTAACTCTTTACTCATATCTCAAAGAGGTAATGGGGTCCAATCCGGCTGCTTTTTTTGCAGGGAAAATGCCAAAGAAAAGACCCACAGAAACAGAAACAAAAAAGCCCAGGAAAACTGACCAGGCTGTGACAGAAGCTGGCAGGGGAGTTGCAGTTTTAACCAGGAAAGCAATAAGAAAACCGAAAATTATGCCTAAAGTCCCTCCTACTCCTGTTAAAAACATGGCTTCGATCAGGAATTGCTTGAGGATATCTGCCGAACGAGCTCCTATTGCTTTGCGGATTCCTATTTCTCTGGTTCTTTCTTTTACAGAAACAAGCATGATATTCATACACCCAATTCCTCCAACGAGAAGGGCGATAGAGGAAATTACAACCATCACCAAATAAGCAGCTCCGGTTATCTGGTTGTAGAGGTCGAGCATAGTATCCTGGGTATAAATAGAAAAATCATTTGGCTTTCCAAACTTAACTTTTCTTCTTTTCCGGAGCACATTAGTGATTTGTTCCATGGTTTCCTGGATATAACCGTGTTTTGTGGGAATGGATCCTATCTGGAGGCTTGAAGGATCATAGGGAAAATATTTCATAAGAGTAGTGATGGGGATTCCAACGAAATTATCCCTGCTCATGCCAAATATCTCTCCTCTCTTATTGAGGACGCCGACAACCATAAATTTTTCTGGACCAATTCTTATCTCTTTTCCTAAGGCACTTGTATGGGGAAAGAGAGTTTCAGCCAACTCAAATCCAAGGAGGCAGACCCTGCTGTTATGGGCAATATCAGATTCTGTTAAAAATCTCCCTTCTTTAGGAAGGTAGATGGAGTAAACCTGGGGAAATTTTTCATCCAGTCCCAAAACAAAGGAATCTTCAGTTTTAATGTTTTGGTATTTAATCGTTACAGTATCAAAGACATCAACGTTGAGACTTACGGTAGCAGATTTAACTAAAGAGCATTCATCCTCTATAGCCAAGGCATCGTCATAAGTCAGGTCTTTTCTTTGTCTTTCTTCCTCAGACATTTGTCCCATCTGGACTGGTTCGTTTTTTTGGATCAAGATTAAATCTGAGCCAGCTGATTCAAGCTCTGCTAAAAAAGAACGATTTAACCCCTGAATGATAGAAACCATACCAATAACAGTTGTAACTCCAATCATGATTCCCAACAAGGTTAGGAAAGAACGCAGTTTATGGGTTTTGAGAGAATCAAAGGCCATATTTAATATTTCTTTGAAGATTCCTGATCTCATTGCTCTGACCTTAAAGCTTCAATAGGATTGAGCTTGGCAGCCTTATTAGCTGGATAGATGCCAAAAAAGAGGCCAATGGAGGTTGAAACTAATATAGCAATAATGGTGGATGTAGGATCAAGGCTTGAAGGCATTGGGGTTGTGGCTGAAACAATTTTGGCAATAGTAAATCCTAGAATAACTCCTATTATTCCACCTGTTGTGGATAAAGTAGCGGCTTCAATTAAAAATTGGAAAAGTATATCCATTCTTCGAGCGCCAACAGACATGCGAATGCCTATTTCTTTTGTTCTTTCTGTGACAGCCACAAGCATGATGTTCATAACCACAATTCCTCCTACTAAAAGAGCAATAGAGGAAATGGCAATCATGGCAAAATAAATACTTGAGGTGGCTGTTTTATAGAACTGAATGAAAGTTTCTGAGGTTCTGAAGGAAAAGTTATCTTTATCCTTAAAAGAAAGATGGCGCTTTGAACGAAGAATTGTTCTCACTTCCTCCTGGGCGTCTTCCATCTCCTCCAGAGAGGAAGTATGAATATTGATATTAATACTCCTTCGAGAGCCGTATATTTTCTGAAAAGTAGTGATGGGAATCCGGACATAGTTATCCTGGCTGTATCCCAGGACTTTTCCTTTCTTCTGGCCAATTCCAATGATTAAAAATTTTCGCTGTCCAGCTTTAAGCCATTTACCCAGGGGGTCTGTATAAGGAAACAATTTCTCTGTTATATCTGCTCCGATAACACAGACAGTTCGAGAATGATCTTCATCTTCTTTTTGGATGTGCCTTCCTCTTTCCAGCTCTATTACAGTACCTATCATGTGGTCAAGATAAGTGATGCCTCTTATCTCTGCATTCTTCAGGGACTGATTTCTGAATTTTACTGTTCTGCTGGTGCTAATGTTGGCTCCAACCATTACGCAGGATTTACATCTTGTCCGAAGGAGCCTCATGTCCTCTAAGGTGAGATTTTTTCGTTTTAATTGTTCCTTGAATTCTTTCAAAGATGTCCCGATCATAGAAAACTTGGAAATCGAAAAATCATTGGCGCCATAAAAGGCCATTTTGGTGTAAACGTATTTATTTAGCCCTTGAATAATAGAAACAACCGTGATTATAGTGAGCACACCAATAATGATTCCCAATAAAGTCAGAAATGTTCTCAGTTTATTTGCCCAAAGGGTACCAAAAGCCATGGAAATGGATTCGTTAATGTTTATTCTGGCCATTTTCTTAAACTTATTCTACACTATTCAATACGGATAAAAAAAGGGAAGGTTTTTAAAAATTTCCTTACTTCTGGAGTTTCCCCAATTTTTCTACTCTCATTCTATTTTGGCATATTGGATCAAGCTAGCTGATTCAAAAACACGCAGGATTTGACCCAGCAAAGAAAATATTTTATTAAGCGAAGGCCAGTGGGTAAAAAAGCCGTTTGAAGGCTGAGCAGGCACGGTTCCTCTCAGAGGTGGAGAGGAGAGCGAAGCCTGAAACCGAGTAGCTTTTGACTCGCTGGGGCAAAAGCTACGTGTTTTTGAACCAACGGCCTGAGTTTCCTTCAAACGGTTTTCTCCACCAGCTAACCTGATCTCCTCAGAAGTGACTCTTATGTTTGTATTTCTTGTGAAATTATTTAAATAAAGCATGTTGGAGCTAAAGAAAAGATAAAATTGGGGGAACTCCAGATTTCCTTACTTCTCTTGACAACTTTTAGATTAGAAAGCAAAATAAAAAGTAAAGAAACAAAAGCTTTAAATTTTTGTAATGGGTAAATGTTTTAATTGTGGAAAAGAAGATAAGCTTATTTCTAATTTTTTAGGTTTGTGTCAGAGTTGCATTCTTCAAGATTTCGCCAGTTGTGAATCTTTTATTCAAAAAGCTCATCAAATTTCAAGAGAAGTTTTTGGACTTCCTCCCCAACCTCCTCATGATGAAGGAGGAATTCAGTGTAATTTTTGTTTTAATAGGTGTCAGTTAGGAAAGGGAGAGAAAGGCTATTGTGGTGTAAGAGAGAATATAACAGGGCGCAAAATCAGCCCCTCTCCCAAACAAGGCTTTTTTTCTTGGTATTATGACCCTCTACCTACTAATTGTGTTGCTGATTGGGTATGCCCTGGTGGTACTGGGTCTGGCTTTCCTCAGTATGCCTATTCCAAGAGAGCTGAGTATGGTTATAACAATTTGGCTGTTTTTTATCATGGCTGCACCTTTAATTGTCTTTTCTGTCAGAATTGGCATCACAGGGAAGGACTTGGGAATAAGAAGCCCCAAGAATCATATTATCTGGCGCAGCTTGTAGATAAAAAGACCTCTTGTATCTGCTACTTTGGTGGAGACCCTTCACCTCATCTTCTCCATTCTATTCACTGTTCGCGCTTAGCTTTAGCGCAGAAAGAGAAAAAAATATTGAGATTTTGCTGGGAGACTAATGGCAGTATGAACAGCCGATTCTTGGAAGAGATTTTGGATATAGCTACTGAAAGTGGCGGCTGTGTGAAATTTGATTTAAAAACTTTTCATCCAAGTCTGAACATAGCTCTTTGTGGAAGGAGCAATGAACAAACCAAATTAAATTTTGAACTTGCCTCTGCCTGGATAGAAAAGAGAAAAAATCCGCCTTTAATTGTTGCCAGCACCCTCCTAGTTCCTGGCTACATTGAGAGGAAAGAAGTTTATCAAATTGCTAAATTTATTGCTTCTCTTAATCCTGAAATTCCCTATTCTCTCCTTGGCTTTTATCCCAATTTTTATTTCAAAGACTTGCCAGTAACATCCCGTCGTCATGCAGAAGAGTGTAAAGAAGCAGCCTTGGAAGCAGGGGTCAGGAGAGTAAAAATAGGAAACATCCATCTCTTGGGAAATAGCTACTAAAAATGATAGTCAGGTTAAATAAGTTTCTTTCCCAGGCAGGAATAGCCTCAAGACGAGAAGCAGATAAAATGATTATGGAGGGCAGGATTAGAGTAAACAATCAGGTAATCTGTGAGCTTGGCTATAAAATAGATGATCAAAAAGATAGAGTTGAAGTTAGCGGCAGAAAAGCAAAAAAAGAAGAAATCCTAATCTATTTGATGCTTAATAAGCCTTGTGGGTGTTTGGTAACTTTAAAGGATCCTTTTGGAAGGCCTACTGTTAAAAGTCTGCTTCCCGATATAAAAAAGAGGGTTTTTCCTGTAGGAAGGCTGGATTATGACAGTGAAGGTCTGTTGCTTTTAACTAATGATGGTGAGTTGACTTTTCGCTTAACCCACCCCCGCTATAAGATTAAAAAAACTTATTTGGTAAAGGTTAAAGGTGACCCTGGGCCTTCAAAGCTTTCTATGCTTGAGAAAGGTATTTTCCTCGATAGGAAAAAAACAGCTCCAGCAAAAATTGTCCTGTTGGAAAGCAATCCGAAAAAAAGCCTGCTCAAGATTGAACTCTATGAAGGCAGGAAAAGGGAAGTTAAAAGGATGTTTGAATTTATCGGCCACAGAGTTCTTAAGCTAGCAAGAGTGGGTTTTGCTGGGTTAAAGCTGGAGAAACTCAAGTCAGGCAAATGGCGTTTTCTTAAGCAAGAAGAAATTAAAAAGCTAAAGAAACAAGTTGGCCTTAAGTAATGTGTCATTGCGGGCATAAAGGTCACAAAATGTTGTTGATCATATTTGTATTTTTAATTAAATAAGCATCATAGAGATGAATTTTAGTGTTTTTATTGAATGTATTCAACAATGATAGTAAAAAACACTCTCTATATAACTTATTTAAGAGTAGTATCTTCTTCATTAACAATTGGTTATATTTTGGATGCTTAAATGAAATATAAAGTAATAACAACAATTTGTGACCTTTATGCCCATTGCGAGCGACTGAAGGGAGCGTGGCAATCTATAAAGATAGTATTGTCATTGTGAGGAGCACAGCGACGTGGCTATTCCACCTCTTATTCCTATGAGATT
>Ga0209986_10003141_pt1 | contig 14628 bp, 10 predicted proteins | sample BlataG_FD_183168 | JGI IMG/M metagenome (GOLD analysis project Ga0209986, IMG submission 183168) | Deep subsurface microbial communities from Black Sea to uncover new lineages of life (NeLLi) - Black_00105 metaG (SPAdes) (version 2) | ecosystem: Environmental > Aquatic > Marine > Oceanic >...
CAGTCCTTTGGTGCCCTGGGGCTCTATCTAATAACACTGTAAACATCCCTGGGCCGCAAGTCAATGAGCGTTAAGCTTAAAAAAGTACTAGATAATAATGCTGACTCCACTGAAAAAAGGTCAACCACGAGAAGAGGACAGATATATGTGGGGGTGCGGGCTGCGCCCGCACCCCCACATATACCCCTCCCCACTCCTCGAGGGTAGTTTTTTCAGTGCACTCAATGCTGTCTATGTAATCCCATCGATAATGATCTATAATCGTCGCGTCTGGAGGCCAAAGGAAACGAAGGAGACCGCTGATGTGCTATGAGCAATCTAAAAAAAGAAGTCGGACCATGAGCCGTCGTGTCAAGCTGATCTTCAACCCACACGCCGATCGGGGTCGCGCCTGGGACCTCGCCTCGTCATTGCAAGCTATTATCGAACGCCACGGAGGCGCCTCCTGGGCTTCGAGCGAGTACCCTACCCACGCGACCGAACTCGCCGAACAGGCTGCCCAGGAGGGCTACGATATCGTCGCTTCTTTAGGAGGCGATGGCACCGTCCATGAGGTGGTCAATGGCTTAATGCGCGTCCCACCAGAGAGCAGGCCGCTGCTTGGCTCCGTGCCCCTTGGCTCGGGCAATGACTTCAGCTCGAACGTGGGCGTTCAAAAAGATATCGAACTCGCCATGGAGCGCGTGTTCCACGGAGAACCAAAGGCTATCGACATAGGTCGGATCACTGATGGCTCCGGGCGAACGGAATACTGGGATAATACCCTGGGCATTGGGTTTGACGCCTCGGCCACGATCCACTCCTATCAGATCACTCGACTTCAGGGCTTTATGATGTACCTATGGGCTGTGATCCTAACTATCCTGCGCAATCACGATGCTCCCCAGATGAAAATCATCACTGATGAAGAAACCATCGAGCAAAGGGTGATCATGCTTGTCCTTTGCAACGGCCCGCGCGAGGGAGGCGGTTTCTTCGTTGCTCCAGGTGCTAAACCGGACGATGGTATCTTCCACTACGCGATGGTCGAGTACGTCTCACGTCTGATGATGTTTCGCTTGGTCCCGGAGGTGATGAAAGGTACCCACGGCCGCTTTAAACAAGTCCGGATGGGACAGTTCCGCCAACTCGAACTGACCTCCGAGCGGCCAATTACCATCCACACCGATGGTGAGGTCTTCGCTGGTTTCAATTCCGATGTGCGCGAGATTCATGTCGAGATACTCCCCGGTGCCTTGCAGGTGATTGTGTGACGACGTATCGTCATCCATCGTAGATCAAGCGCTTGAACTTCACAGATCATAGACACACCTGAAGCGACGCGAGTTATATGCAACCTCTTCTGCGAACACTCCAGGATCACGATCTCGGGCACCTACGGATTCTGGCTGAACTCTGGGGGTTCGACCTTCCTCCTGGCTTGGCTCGACAGGTCGTTAAAGCACTAACAAAGTTTATGCTCGACCCGACCAATGTGGAAGAAATTGTTGAAAGCCTGCCAGCCCCCATCCGACAAGCCCTTGACTATGTGTCAAGCATGGGGGGGCGCGTGCCCCTATCCGACTTTATCCGTCGATATGGTCCGCTGCGAGATATGGGACCAGGCCGGCGCGATCGTGAGAAGCCATGGAGAACTCCCGCCTCCCCCGTCGAAGCTCTCTGGTATCGCGGTCTTATCGCCCGCGCCTTCGCCGACACTCGCTTTGGTCCCCAGGAATATGCCTTCATCCCAACAGATTTGTACAGCTTACTCCCAAAGCCCTCCTTAAAAACCAGCTCAGAACCGTTAGGCCAGCCGGCTGATCCACCACCTAGGTCGCAGCCTGCCACCTCAGCTGCTGTTGACGACGCAACCACCCTGCTGGCCGCATTGCGCCGCCAACCTTGCACTGAGATGGAAATGCCACCCACACGTCGCCAGGCCTTAGTCCCTTTCCTCCGCCAACCCCTAGCCCTCGATCTGCTTATTGAACTGCTGCAGGCGGAAGCGATCCTAGTCGCTCACCGATTACAGCCCCAGTCACAACCCACCCGCGCATTTCTCAATACACCCCGGGCGGAGGCCCTGCGCGGTCTTTTACTAGCCTGGGAGCGCTCTACAAGCTGGAATGACCTACAACATGTCCCCCACTTGACTTGCACCGACAATAACTGGCCCAACGATCCATTCACCTCCCGCCAAGCTGCACTCGAGTTGATCCGTCTGATCCCACTGCGCTCCTGGTGGGATCTGGACCGTTTCTTGGAGGCCGTGCGAAACTATCAGCCAGGTTTCCAGCGCCCAGCTGGGGACTTCGACTCCTGGTATCTGCGCAACACCCACAGTGGAGTCTTCCTGCGCGGGTTCAAACATTGGGATGACGTCGATGGCGCTCTATTACGCTTCCTGATTACAGGCCCACTACATTGGCTCGGAGCCGCCGATCTTGGGAGATCGCACCATGGCGACATGGTGACCTGCTTCCGCCTCACACCCGCAGCTGAAATCCTGTTCGACCATCAAGCTCCTATTACAATCAAGGAAAGCACCGCATCTGCCACTGTTCGACCCAACGGACGGATCACTGTGCCTCGCCGCGCTCTGCGCGCTCTACGCTACCAGATCTCCCGCTTTACCTCCTGGGACCCCATAGATGAGGAGAGCTACCACTACCGCCTGACACCCACCGCACTGGCTATAGCTGCTGTTCAGGACCTGCAACTCAACCACATCTTCACCATTCTCGAAACTGCGGGAGGTGGACCATTACCAGCGACGTTGAGGAAGGCACTGCAACGTTGGGGCGACAACGGGCAAGAAGCTCGGCTTGAAAGGCGGCTAATTCTACGTGTTCAAAAGCCCGAGATTTTAGACGAACTGCGGTCTAATCGGACCACCGCCCGCCACCTGGGGGAGATTCTCGGCCCTACAGCAATTATTGTCGACGAGCACGACTGGACCCGTTTGTGCGACGACGCAGCCCGGACAGGTATCCTGATCGACCCACCGCGCTAAGACCTAACGATCCGCCATGAACCCGCCCCCAAGCTTACTATCCGCTTTTGGCGATGCCTTCAATAAGCTACCCAAGCTAGTCGCCCGCGCTCCTGGTCGGGTCAACCTCCTCGGCGAGCATGTCGACTACAATGACGGCTGGGTCCTGCCGGTTGCGATCGACCTCGCTGCCTGGATTGCCGCTTCCCCATGCTCCTCTAACCTGATCAGGGTTCACGCTTTAGATCTAGGAGAAACCGTCGCCTTCCAAATCGACGATCTAGAGGATAAAGTCGATGTGCGAGGAAAACCGCTTCCTACCTGGTCATACTACTCGGCCGGAGTGGCCTGGGCTTTACAACAGCATGGTTTACACGTTGGCGGCCTGGACGCAGTTCTCACTTCCACCATACCGGCAGGTGCTGGTCTCTCCTCCTCGGCGGCCATCGAGGTGGTTTTCGCGGTTGCCTGGCAAGCAATTTCTGGTTGGCAGGTGAACCAGATGACCTTGGCCCAGATATGTCTGAGGGCTGAGAACTCCTACGTGGGGGTGAACTGTGGCTTGATGGACCAGTTTGCCAGCCTCCACGGGGTCGCTGGCAGCGCTCTACTCTTCGATTGCCGCACGCTTGAATGGGAGCCGGTGCCACTTCCTCAGGGTACATCGTTGGTGATTGCCAATAGCGGTGTGCGCCGCAGCCTGGGGGATTCGGCATACAACGAGCGGCGGATATCTTGTGAGCAAGCGACGCGAGTCCTGGCTGAACGGCTGCCAGGTGTACACGCCCTTCGCGACGTCTCGATCGAAGCCTTTGCCCAGCACGCCCACGCCCTTCCGCTTGTCGCCCGTCTCCGGGCGGAGCACGTAGTGGGTGAGTGCGCCCGCACTCTGGAGGCGGTTGAGCGACTCCGCGCCGGCGACGCGCCTGGCTTCGGTAAATTGATGTTCCAGGGGCACGCTAGTTTACGGGATCTGTACCAGGTAAGCTGCCCTGAGCTAGACGTGCTGGTCGAGATCGCCGCCGGCCTGCCGGGCTGTTACGGTGCCCGACTTACCGGCGCCGGCTTCGGTGGATGCACAGTCAATCTGGTTAAGGAAGGAAAGGCTGAGTCTTTCTTACAGGCGTTGTCGAGGGAGTATCGGAACCGAACCGGGAAGCGGGCGTCCGTATGGGTTTGCCGAGCAGTTGAGGGTGCGAGTTGCACACTTCTGAGCAACCCTTGACCCTCCCTTCGGGCGGTCGGTGACTACATTCGGTCAGAGGACATAGCAATTTAACTTTGAAGGTACACGATACTCATTTGATTTCGCCATAGCATTGGGCTAGACTCGAATCAACCATAATGAGAGAAGGGCTATGTCCGCACCTGCTAAGGTTCTCGAGCTGGTCGAACGCTTCAACAGAAATCTGGAGGCTTACAAGCAAGGTAAATACGGCGAGGCGGAGATTCGCCTCGAGTTCATCGATCCTTTCTTTAAAGCCCTCGGGTGGGATGTCTACAACGAAAAGGGCTATGCCAGCGCCTACAAGGATGTCGTTCCAGAAGACGCTATCAAGGTTGGAGGCGCCACCAAAGCCCCCGATTACAGCTTCCGCATCGGCGGCACGCGTAAATTCTTCGTTGAAGCTAAGAAACCCTCCGTCAACCTGAAAGACGATATCAGCCCCGCATTTCAACTGCGTCGCTACGCCTGGTCGGCCAAGCTCCCGCTCAGCATCCTCACCGATTTCGAAGAGTTCGCCGTCTACGACTGCCAATCCAAACCGGCCCGAACTGACAAAGCATCCACTGCTCGGGTCATGTACTTCGAATATCATCAGTACACCGATCACTGGGAGGAGATCGCCTCGGTCTTCTCCCGCGAAGCAGTCCTCGCAGGATCCTTCGACAAATACGTCGATTCAACCAAGCGCAAGAAAGGAACCGCTCCAGTCGACAAGTCTTTCCTGCAGGAGATCGAAGCTTGGCGTGAACTACTGGCCCGCAACATCGCTCTGCGCAACCTGGCGCTGACCCAGCGCGAGCTCAACTTCGCCATTCAGCGCACCATCGACCGCATGGTCTTCCTGCGCATCTGTGAGGACCGCGGTATCGAACCATACGGCAAATTGATGGCGCTTCAAAACGGGACCGAGGTCTACCAAAGGCTGCTCACCCTCTTCCGCCAAGCCGATGACCGCTACAATTCCGGTCTGTTCCACTTCAAACCGGAGCAGGGTCGCCCGGATACCTCTATAGATACCCTCACCCCCAACCTGGAGATCGATGATAAAGCCCTGAAAGAAATCCTCAAGAACCTGTATTATCCGGACAGCCCCTACGAATTCTCGGTACTCCCCGCCGACATCTTGGGCCAGGTGTACGAGCAGTTCCTGGGCAAGGTCATCCGCCTCACCCCGGCTCATCGGGCTAAGGTGGAGGACAAGCCGGAGGTGAAGAAGGCCGGCGGTGTGTACTACACCCCCACCTACATCGTGGACTACATCGTCAAGCAGACTGTGGGCAAGCTGGTGAAGGGCAAGAAGGCCGATCCACGTGGTGCGATCTCCAAGCTCCGCATCCTGGACCCCGCCTGCGGCTCCGGTTCATTCCTCATCGGGGCTTATCAATACCTGGTCGACTGGCACCTTGAGCAATACGCTAATGACGACCCAGAGAAGCACGCCCGCGGTCGACCTCCTCGGTTGCGCCAAGGACGGGACGGTGAATGGAAGCTCACCCTTGACGAGAAGAAGCGCATCCTGCTCGACAACATCTACGGCGTGGATACCGACGCCCAGGCGGTGGAAGTGACCAAGCTCTCGCTGCTGCTCAAGGTATTGGAAGGGGAGAGCGAGGGCAGCATGCACCAGCTCGAGATGTTCGCCGCCCGCGCCCTGCCCGACCTAGGGGATAACATTAAATGCGGCAACTCGCTCATCGGCCCTGATTTCTACGAAACACAACAGATGGATTTACTAGATGAGGAGGAGAAGTACCGCATCAACGTTTTCGATTGGCAGGCCGAATTCCCCGAGATCATAAGGGCGGGCGGCTTCGACGCCGTGATCGGCAATCCGCCGTATGTGCTTGTTAGCAATGATATCTTTTCTAATTTTGAAATAGAATATTTGAGCAGTTATGAGGTTGCGTATTACAAAGTTGACCTATTTCACTTATTCATTCAACGCGGATTGGAGCTATTGAGAAGCGGTGGATTATTCGGATATATTGTGCCTAATCCGTGGCTCACGTTGAAGTTTAGCAAGAAACTACGGCATTATATACTTATGGAAAGCAAGATTAATGAAATAGTGGTCTTAGATCACCTGGTTTTTAAAAATGCTGACGTATATACGATGTTAGTCTTTCTTGAAAGAGGAATCCCCAATTCAAAGCATTCTGTTGAAATTAGGAAACCGAAAAGTGCAACTGATTTAGAAACCATAATTACAACACCGATTATAAGATCGCTGCAATCAAGATGGCAGCAAAATGAGGGGTTTAGATTTGAAACAAGGTTAATCGGAAAAATTGGAAAGTTGGTATTGAAGGTTGTCAATAGATGTAAATCTCTTTCAGATATTGCAAGAGCGTCTCTTGGCTGCCAAGCTTATAACAGATCAAAACACACACCAGAACAGATTAAGAATCGTGTGTTCCACGCGTCCAATAAAGTCGGCGATGAGTATCTACCCGAGCTTGCTGGAAGCGATATTGGAAGGTACTCTGTCGATAGAAAGAGAGGTGAGTGGATCAGATATGGACCTTGGTTGCATGATTTTCGCACAATGGACTGGCTTCAAGGCCCACGTATTTTGATCAGGGAAATACCTGGATCATCTCCATATCGTATACAGGCCTGCTATGTTGAGGAAACATACTGCAACTATAAAACTATTCTCAATGTGAATCCAGACAAGCAAACAAATATCTCAATGAAATACCTTTGTGGTATTTTGAATTCTCGGCTCCTTTCTTTTATATATCCATACCGTTCTGATAAAATTCTTACCAGAAGCTTTCCACGTCTTACTGTTGGTGATCTTAGGAATCTTCCCATCCGCACCATAGACTTCTCCGATCCCGCCGACGTAGCCCATCACGATCGGATGGTCTCCCTCGTCGAACGCATGTTGGAAATGCATAAACAATCGCCTGGGGCCAAGACCCCGCACGAGAAAACCACCCTCCAGCGCCAGGTCGAGACCACCGACCGCCAGATCGATAACCTTGTCTATGAACTGTACGACCTGACAGAGGAGGAAATCAGGATTGTAGAAGAGGGTGTGTAGGGGCGATTCATGAATCGCCCCTACAATGTGAATTAGGATCAATATACAATAGCAAAGGGGGACAGAAATGAAACTACGTACACGCCGCCGGTCTACACGCCTCCAAAACTACGATTATTCACAACCTGGCGCATATTTCGTCACCATCTGCACGTACAAGAAGAGATTCCTCTTTGGCCAGATTGTCGACGGAGAGGTGCAATTGAACAAGGCCGGTTACCTGGTTCAATCAATTTGGGAATCCCTACCCCAAACAAGGATCCAACGCCGCAGGATGTTATTGCCAAAGGTTATTGGTTACTTCAAAATGAACACTGCAAAACGGGTGAACAAGATGCATGATATGCAGGGTGCAAGTCTCTGGCAACGCAACTACTACGAACATGTTATACGCAGTGAGGACGAATTACTGCGAACTCGTAAATACATCCTCAATAATCCGGCTCGCTGGTTTGAGGACCCCGATAATCCGATTCATACCTCCTGATGGCAGACACCAACAACCTATTTACCTACCCCACACAATACAAAGTGCACGGCCGTGCGCCCCTACTGCCCTGCCAATGCCTTGTTCAACGCCTCCTCCAGCTCGTCGATGGTCACCGGTTTGAAGATGAAACCGTCCGCCCCGAGATCCATCGCTTCATCTACCTGCACATCGGTGGTTTCGGAAGAAAGCATCACTACTGGGAGGTCCTTCAGATCCTTCCGCTGACGGAGAAACTCAAGCAAGTCGATCCCACTCACCTCCGGCATATTGATGTCCAGCAACATCACGTCAGGACGATCTCCCCCCAGCAATTGCCGGGCTACGCTACGGGCATCACGAAAGATTTCGACTGAGCAATCGAGCAATTGCAACATTAATTTTATGGCGTGGCTCATCTCGTCATCGTCTTCTACAATCCAGACTACACGCATTCGTTTCTCCATCCAGCTTACAGTTCGGATTTAACCCTTTCTGCGAGGGTACGGGTTACACCGGGGATCGCCATCAAGTCTTCTACTTTAGCCTGTCGAATTCCCTCCAGGTCGCCGAAGACACGCAGGAGCGCCTTACGGCGAGCTGGACCGATCCCAGAGATGCTATCCAATCGTGAAGCAAGACCCTGGCGTCTGCGTTGGGTATGATGCTGTTTCAGAGCAAATCTATGAGCTTCATCCCTGATCCTTTGAACCAAGTAGAGCCCCTCTGAACGCCGCGGTAAGATCACCGGGTCGGGTTCATTCACCCGATAAAGCTCCTCATGGCTTTTGGCTAACCCTACCAACACCACTTTATCAACCAAACCGTAGGCTTCTAGCACCTGCATCGCCCTTCCTAATTGGCCCTTGCCGCCATCAACAATAAGCAAGTCAGGTAATAGACCGAAAGCTTGATCTAGTTTACCACCAGGCACTCTGGAATGCTCGTTGGCGGTTTGCCAGCGACGGAAGCGGCGATCAAGGACCTCCTCCATGCTGGCGAAGTCGTCCTGGCCGCGCACGGTCTTAATGGTAAACTGACGATACATACTCTTGTTGGGCGCGCCTTGGACAAAAACCACCATTGCCCCTGCAGCCGCTGTCCCTTGCAGATTGGATATGTCGTAACATTCGATGCGATTGGGCGGACCGGGGAGGTCGAGCGACGTCTGTAGTTCGGCCAAAGCCTGGACGTGCTTGCTGCGATCAGCTTCCCAACGGGCTCGCAAAGAGGTTAGCGTCTCAGCTGCGTTTTCGGCCGCTAGGCGCACCAAGTCCTTCTTAGCTCCACGCCGCGGCACGAGAAGTCGAACCTTCGGGCCACCCCGCCGTGCTTGGAGCCAGGTCTCAATGATGCTGGCTTCCTCTATCTCCGTCGGAAGTAACACCCGCTGAGGAATATAGGCCGCCTTGGTGTAAAACTGTTTGACGAAGGCTTCTACCAATTCGTGATCATCCGCCTGCCGGGTTCCCTCCAGTATAAAATACTCCCGACCGATCAACTTGCCGCCCCTTATAAAAAAAACCTGCACGCAAGCATCGCGCTCATCCCGGGCAAATGCGATCACATCCGAATCGATTTTGTCTTGCGAGATCACTTTCTGGCCTTCGACTACTTTCTCAATAGCAATCAATTGATCTCGAAACGCCCCTGCACGCTCGTAGTCCATCTCCTGCGAAGCGCGCACCATCTCTTTATTTAGCCGCCCGATCACTGGCTCAGTGTGACCGCGGAGAAAACGACAAAGATCATTGATCATTGCCCGATAGGCGGCTTGGTCGACTGCTCCGACACACGGCGCCAAGCAAAGTTTGATGTCGTAGTACAGGCAGGCACGTGGATCTTGGCCAGTGATCACCCTGTCGCAAGTCAGGTAAGGGAATATCTTACGCAACACGTCCAGCGTCTGATGCACAGCCCAGACGCTGGTGTAAGGACCAAAGTAGCGCCCCCCGTCGTCGCTCACCCGCCGAGTCACTGTGACTTTGGGAAAGGGATCTGCCCAATGTACCTTGATGTATGGATAGTGCTTGTCGTCCTTCAGGTGAACGTTGTATTTTGGCCGGTGGCGTTTGATAAGATTCATCTCGAGGATCAAAGCCTCGAGCTCTGAACCAACCACGATCCATTCGATGTCCGCAACATGGGATACCATCTCGGTGGTCTTCCGACTGTGGTTGGCGGAAGCTTGAAAATAGGATCGCGCTCGGTTGCGTAAGTTAACCGCCTTACCGATGTATATCACCACCCCAGTATCATCCTTCATAAGATAGCAACCGGGTTTGGCGGGAATACCTTTAAGAATCGGTGTGATATGCTCCGAAGAAGCCATCGTATTCGATTTTAGCACATGTATTCAGCTTCCCGCGAACTTAGAGTTCGCCAGAAGCTAAACAATCGTTCCTTATCCGCCCAGAGAGAAGTATAATGCTGGAAACATGAGAAGGTTCCTAACTACCATCTTCATGCTGGCCGGGTGGTTGTTGGCCGCATGTGCCACACCTACAGTGACAACTATACCTGGCGTAGCCAACGGTACTACACTGACGGCGACGCCAACTCCTCAGGTCATTGCATCCCCGCCGAGCCTCCCCAATAATATAACTATTTGGGTTGCTCCGACCTTCACCCTCGACCAATCCACACTAGCTGGCATCCTGCTGGCGGAACGGTTGACCGCCTTTAAACAGGCTAACCCCGGCATCAGTGTGTCCTTGCGCTTGAAGGAAGAGAGTGGACCGGGTGGGCTATTGGAAACCCTTACTGCCGCCTCCAACGCTGCGCCTGCAGCCCTGCCCGATGTGGTCGCTCTCGACCCCACCGCTCTGAATACCGCTACCTTGAAAGAACTCCTATCCCCCCTAGATGGGTTGGTTGCAGAACCAGAAGCGCCCGAGTGGTATGACCACTCTCTAGTCACGGCACGCACTAATGGAGGTTTTTTTGGCCTGCCTTTCGCCAGCGAAGCAGAGGTGTTGGCCTATAGGACCGACGAATATCTAACCGCGCCCTTGACGTGGTCCGACATCTTGACCATGCCCGCGCCCTTCTTATTTCCGGCTGGCGATGAAAGCGCGGCGTTCACCCTTTCCCAATACCTAGCACTCGATGGTCCCCTGTACGATGAAAGCGGCCTGCCAACACTCGACCCGGCGATACTGGCTGAGGTCTTGGCATTCTATAGCTCCGCATACACTTCTGAAGCCCTTCCCTTATCTGCACGTCAGTATGTCTCTGCGGCTGATACTTGGGCTGCGTTGCACGCTGAAGAAGCCGCTAGCGCAGTGGCTCCTCTGAGTAACTTCTTGGCGAACGGTGGTCCGGATGACATCGGCGCGGTTCCCCTTCCAACTCGGAGCGAGCCCGGTGTCTGCCCCACAAAGACATGGTCATGGGCAATCGTAACCCGAGACCCTACCCGCCAGGATCTTGCTGGTCAGTTGCTTACCTGGCTCACCCAACCTGAGTTTCTTGGTCCCTGGACTTACGCCCTGGGGATGTTACCCCCGACGACATCGGCGTTGGCTCAATGGCCCGCAGGCGCCCAGTCGGCGCTGGCATATAATCTAGTCGCCGTCGCCCAGCCTCGACCTTCGGCGGAAGTCTTGGCCACTTTCGGTCCGCCGTTGCATGTCGCAGTCGAAGCCGTGCTTGGCGGTATGATCACCCCCTCCTCAGCGGCGTTGGATGCAGTACAAGCGCTCCAAAACCCTTAACCCGATTGAGACGACCTCGGTGAGCTATTTACAATCCTCCTCTGGTCTCAGCTACGCAGATCATGTTAAGCACTTGGCGGAGATCCGTTATGCAGCCCTAGCCGCTGCTGATCCTGCGCGCGCCGTCACCCGTAACCTCCGCTTGTTTCGCCACGATATTCTGGCTGGTCCCCACAATATCGAGTTGAAGCCAAACTCTCGCGTCTTCTTAGTGGCACTGGGAAAAGCTGCGCCGGCAATGTGTCATGCAGCCGCCGAGGTTCTCGGTGAGCGGTTGACAGTTGGAATCGCAGCTATCCCCCACGACTACACTGACCCTCTACCACCGCGTATAAGACCTCACCACGCCGGACATCCGCTACCCGACCAGGGTAGTCTGACTGCCGGCCAGGCTGTCTACGACCTGCTCACGGCCACCGTCCCGGACGACCTCGTGCTAGTTTTGATCTCCGGTGGGGGCTCGGCCATGTTGGAGTTGCCTGTTCCTGATGTCAGCCTTGAGGACTTGCGTACGCTAAACATGCTCCTTCTACGCTCTGGTGCACCGATCGAAGCGGTCAACACAGTCCGTCAGGCAGTTTCACAAATAAAGGCCGGTGGTCTTGCTCGCATGGCTTCGCCGGCTCCGGTTGTCGCATTGATTCTGTCCGATGTCGTCAGCGACCGCCTATCAGCGATCGCCTCCGGTCCAACTGTCTTAAGAAAAATCCCCCCAACGAAATTAAAGTGGGGGACTGCGACGCCCAAGACAGCCCGAAGTGTACTGGAGCATTATGAAATATGGGATCTAGCTCCGCAAGCCGTGCGTGCCGCACTCAGTCGCCCCGAAGCGCCCCCACCTCGCGCACGACGTCCTCGCAACATCCTTGTTGGAAGTAACCGACTGGTGGTCAATGCTGCCGCTGGCCGAGCAGCCAACTTGGGATTTAAGCCGCGAGTAATCAGCTTGCGGATGCGAGGTGAGGCGCGCGACGTTGGTTACCGGTTGGGTAGAAGCTTATGCCGTGCTAAGGGACCCGCCTGCCTACTGATGGGCGGTGAGACCACCGTCACGGTGCTCGGCGATGGCCGGGGCGGTCGCAACCAGGAGCTAGCGCTCTCAGCCGCACTGGTGATCGAAGGCACACCCGACGCGGCAGTTATGGCACTGGCAACCGATGGGGTGGACGGCCCGACTGACGCTGCCGGAGCGGTCGTATCAAGCCAAACGATCCCCCAGGCTCATGCCCTGGGTCTAGACCCGGTGTCCGCACTAAAACACAACGACGCATATCCCCTGCTAGAAGCTGTTGGGGCTTTGCTCCATACCGGCCCGACGGGGACCAACCTAAACGACTTGGTTGTCGGACTGGTCTATAATTGAGGGCAAATTCCCTCAAAACATACGCCGAGGTAAAGGTTAAAAATTTCAGTATATATTACTATATGTCTGATAGACGACCTAGAGAAGTTGGAGAAGTTGGACTAGTGAGGTTGTTACTATACAGATATAAGCGCGAAGATTGTTCTTGCATCAGAATTGCACCCTGCCCTATAGTCCTTATCTATCTACCCTGCCTCTGGGGGAACTGAGAAATGACCCTAATCGCTTCGGTTGTGACAAGTGACTTCGTTGCTCAGGTATCCGATCGCCGGCTAACCAAAGACGGAAAACCTTTTGATGATGAAGTCAATAAGGCTGTTGTTGTCTGTAGCCACATGGCCTTTGGCTACTCTGGTCTGGCGTACTTAAGCCAAAAAAGAGTAGACGATTGGCTTGTAGAAGTTCTGCTACAAACCAAAATCGGGCGCATTAGCGACATCTTCCATCATGTTATTGGGGAAGCCAAAAAGGAACTCGCTGTTATTCCATTGTCAGCGACTGATAAACGCCTTGCCATACTTGTAACCGGTTGGGTTCAAGCTAATAAGGGTGGCCGCTATGTTCCTTTCATCTCAACTATCACAAACGCTCTTGATGAGAATTGGGAATGGAAAGAAAAAGCGGATAACGACTTCATATGCCGTCTTCACAGATTCGATGACTTGAATGAGAACGAGGTGGAAGTCTATTGGCTAGGTGTACATGTCCCGCAGCAGATCCGAGAAGAGACCGATCGAAAAATACGGAAAAGGTTGGAAAGGGGTGGCGGTCCGCGTGTCGCGGTTCATATCCTGGCAAATGCTATTAGGAAAATCGCGGCAAATAACAAGCTGGTCAACGATGATCTAATGGCGGTTTCTATTCCTCTTAAGGCAGTAGGAAATAACTTCATCGAGGTTTCGATAAAGGACATCTTCCCACAGGATCAAGTAGCTAGTCAGCATTTCTTTAGTGGCGAGGATGAAGGCGTTAGATACCAGCCGCACTATGTAGCTTGTTATAAGGATAGTTTCTTTTCGATAACACACGGAAAGATTATGACCGGAGAAGCCGCGAGGAGGGTATCCGAGATGGCTGAGTTTGATCATCCGCTAAAGAAGATCGAAGATGCCAGGGACACAGACAATATAGAAGCACTGGCTGATTGTGTGACTGAACTAGTCAAACTAGCAAAAGAAAACCGAAGGATAATAAATGACATAGTCGTCAAGCAAAGGAAATTCGTAGAGGAGAACGAAATAGAGAAGATCATCCGGAACTTGCCACCTAGAGAAAGATAATTGAAATTGGAAAGGTATATGAATTTGGCCTATTATTGAATGTCAATCATCCGCCCTATCAGGCTAAATAACTAGATGGAACTGTCATTCTTTACTATCGTTTCGGCAATTGTTACGGCTCCGATCCACATAAGCCATAATACTGCTAGCCGAGCAACGTAAATGAACACAAGAAGCCCGGCCATCAAACGAGGTCGGGCTTGCAGGTATTAATGAAGTTGCATGACTTCCCCCGACGCCAAGGTCAAACTCTAAAAGCTACAATATCACAATTGCTGAGGTGGTTCAATCAACAGAATAGAATTACCCCCAACCGAAGAGGTGAACCAGCTGTGGGCAATTTTTTTTCTTTACCCACATCCATTATTACCAATATCAGAAATCAATAATAATCTCAACCAAATTAGTGCACAAATTCCATCACCCATAACCTATCCCGCGATTGGGTTGACCCCCTATATGACGCCTGCTACAATCCCAAGGCTTTATTCCAACCTAGAGGAGAACCGATGCCAATCCAATTTGGAACCGACGGCTGGCGAGCTGTAATTT
>Ga0209986_10003143_pt1 | contig 14624 bp, 13 predicted proteins | sample BlataG_FD_183168 | JGI IMG/M metagenome (GOLD analysis project Ga0209986, IMG submission 183168) | Deep subsurface microbial communities from Black Sea to uncover new lineages of life (NeLLi) - Black_00105 metaG (SPAdes) (version 2) | ecosystem: Environmental > Aquatic > Marine > Oceanic >...
TAAATAGTTTAATCAAATACTGCTCAATGTATGTCGTCATTCCGCACCTGATGCGGAATCCAGTCTTTTGTATTTCCTTATTTTCCTGGATTCCCTGGTCCCCCTGATCTAGTCAGAGGACAGGCAAACCAGGGAATGACAGAAGAAACTCTGTAGCAAGCTATGGAGAACTATTAAATTAAACTATTTAAGGTTCTGAGTAATAAATCTCCAGCAATAGCTTTGTTAGCATATGTTTCTGTTCCATGGGTATAAGAATTTGCATCGGGAGGAGCATTATTATGAATACTCACAAATACAGCACAAGTATCATAACCACCCGGGTAGGCACTTGGTAGTAATCCTTCAGCTATTCGTACTCTCTCATCGAGTGTTCGATGAGTACCATTATTAATTCTTGTCATTGAATAAGTAAGATAGCCAAACAGTTCGTCTGTACAATAATCAGCTATTTCTAAATTGAATTCTCGTTCATAAGGACCATTGGCGCCATGACTCTCGTTGACAGTACCAGGGTCTATGCCACCATGACCAGGATCTAAGCAGATTTGTTTTCGTCCAGCAAATAGTAAACTAACACCTAGTAGTAGATAAATGCAATATCTCTGCATTACTCCCCCTTCTTTCTGAGTTTCAACACGACATTTTCAATATCACCGCCACCTGTTACTGAATCTGGCATCTCTTTATATCTTTCCACCATGATACTTTTGCCATCAGACAACCATTTCACGAAAATCTCGGGTTGAGGCGTATGGGTAATCTGTTTCTTCCCAGTGCCATCATAGTTGACTACAAAGACTTCGGATTCAATAGGCGCCTCTTCGTTAATGTACCTATCCATCTTTAAAGGTTTTGTATAAGCAAGCATTCTACCATTAGGAGACCATGAGAAGTTCCACAAGTCGCAATATATTAATTCATCAACTATTATATTTTTGTTGCTCTCAGCATCGAATATTGCGAGTATATACTTCCCTTTATCGCGATAAGAATATGCTAAATAATTATCAAAGGGTGCCCAAGAGTGTTCTGTGGAAAGTCCACCCATGGAAATGATATTTTTTATTTCACCTGTTTGATTGTCATAGAGGCATAATCGATCAGTATTGAAAAATGGCTTGCGAGGAAGTTTATCATCTACTGGATTGGCTACATATTCTAACTTAATAAATGATAAGTATTTACCATTCGGAGACCACTTTAAGTCATCAACTAATCCTTCTACAATTTTTTTCTCTGTATTTGTCTTGGAACTTATAATCCATAAACCGATTACTCGACCTCCAGGTTTTTCAGTACGTGCTTCAGCGATTAACGCAGTGTCAGGAGAATAAGCAACGGAAAGGATAGGTTCATCCCAGTAATCGAATCTCCTATCTTCTATTTCTTTTGCAATCTCTACCGGTACTGCCTCAATCCTCTCCAGCATCAGGTCTTCTGCCCTTACGCCTCTCAGAAAATCCTCCTGGGCAAGAATGGGTAAGAGGGTTAACATAAGTATGCTTATTGCTTTTCTAATCATTTTTCCTCCTTTGTTAATGAATGCCCTTTGAAATATAAAAGTGATTGTGCAGGACAAACAACCACCTTAAACTCACTGACGCCTGGCGCGTCAGAAAAATTAAATACAGATGCTCTCTCTCGAGAGAGAGCATACGCATACTCTCTCCACTTTATACTAACACATTATAACAATAATGTGTTATTTGTCAACAATTACTTTTACCTAAGAACAGTCCTCCTGGAATATTATTGCAAATGATCACGAATTTATTTAATCACGTAAAGAAACATTCTATCCTCTGGCAAGCATCCGGCAAACTCCCAGCCCTCAAATGTCCATATGTAGGAAACAATGCGTGTTCCTGGTTTCAACTCCCTCAGTAATTTGCTTTTCAATTTATTGTTTGTCGGGCGGAATAAGAACAACATCACGATAGTAGCATCACTAATATTTTTCTTAAAAAGATTACCAAATTTAACACGCGCGCGTTTCACCTGACCGGATACCAAAATATTCAGCCAAGAATAAATGAATCTGGATGGATCAGCCTCAATGCCAACTGCTCTTGCACCATAGACCCTGGCTGCAGCAATCAAAATTCTACCATCACCACTGCCCAGGTCGTAGACGATATCATCTTCGTTGATTTCGGCGAGTTCGAGCATCCTGCAAACATATTTTGTGGGCGTAGGGTCATAGCCTGCACCAATCAGCAAAGTCCAGTATTTCCAGATTATGTAAAGGATGAGTGGGATTATTAGAATAATAAGGTATTGCATAAACTAAACCGCAACAAGAGGACGATTCGACTGAGCTCGTCGCAGGCTTGTCGCACTCCAAACAAACATTATTTCTTCAAATGTCGGTCCACGAAATTTAGAATAAACTCCAATCTCTTTTCCCGACGCCGGGGTGAACCATGACGTGACAAACCATGTGGTTCCAAGGGAAAACGTACCATTTCAACATCTTTTTTGAGAATCTTCAGAGCAACAAAGAGTTCTTCACCCTGGCTTATCGGACAACGGTGGTCCTGCTCACTATGGATTATGAGCAATGGTGTCTTTATCTTGTTTGCATATTTTAACGGCGACATATTCCAGTAGAACTGCAGGTTATTCTTTTCCCACAGATGCCCTCGAAATTCTTTGTGCAGGGAAAACCCGAAATCAGTACTGAAAAAGGAAATCATATTTACAACACTCCTCATCGTCACCGCAGCTTTGAAAATATCAGTATGTCCAATTATCCAGTTGGTCATAAAACCACCGTAGCTACCACCCATGACCCCCATCCGTTGTTTATTGATGTACCTACGTTTAGTAAGCAATCGCACGGCTTTCAAGATGTCTTTTGTATCCGGTATACCCCATTGATTGTGCAGGGCTTTGGCAAATTTCTCGCCGTACCCAACACTACCGTGTGGATTGGAATAGAATACAATATAGCCATTTGCCGCAAGGACCTGAAACTCATGGAACATCGAATTGCCGTATGCGGCGTGTGGACCACCGTGGATCTGGACTATTAAAGGATATCTCTTCTTTTTACTGAAACGCGGCGGTTTGAGAACCCAACCTTGAATTTCATCTCCCTTATCACCTTTGAACCTGAACTCCTCAGGCTTTGCAATACGATGGCTTTTGGAAAAACCTCGGTTAAGATCAGTCAGTTGCTTGAGTTGACCACTGATTAATAAATACAAATCACCTGGATTAACCGGCGTACTGATTGCCAGAGCAAATCTATCTCCACCGTTATAATCAAACCCATAAATAACTTCTTTATCGCCCCAGACCTTGACGATTTTCCTTTTTTTGATATCAATACCGTAAACTTTAAGATCACCATTATCTGTGATATGATAATATACAAACCTTCCATCTTTCGAGAAAATTGGATAGGTCTGAGCATAATGACCAAGGTCATCGACAACATAACCAGGTACAGTCCGGTCAAATGACTTAGTGAGGTTTACTACCTTGCCACCACGCGTTGGAACCATCCAGAGGTAGAGAGTTCGCCAGCCAACAAAATCCTCTGGAAAAGTGTGACCAAGATAGACAATATGCTTACCGTCCGGAGAAAAAACTGGCAGCCCTTTAGGTCCAGCCGGTACTTTGAGTTTCCTTTCTCGTCGTCCGTTAATATCCATTATATAAAGATCATCGTACAGAAGTTTCTCTTCGAAATGCTCATTGCGGTTTGCGATAAAGACGATCTTCTTTCCATCCGGCGAGACCCTGGGTGCACCGTCACCATTTTTCCCAAAGGTCAGCTGTTTCATCTTGCCGGATCTGATACTAACCCGCCAAATGTGCATCTTTTCCCGAGGCAATATCCCTTTACCATCTAATTTGTACCATGCTTTTTTAACATAATAGTACAGGGGTGGTTTTCCTTTCTCGGGTATTCTTTCCTTATCCTCTTTTTTCTCAGCAAATTGGCACATAATATATCTACTATCTACGGTCCACTCATATTCACCAAACATCCCTTTGGCATCTGTACCAGCAAACGCTTCACCACCGTTTGCTGGTATTATCCATATGTTTTGTTTGGGTTCACCTTTTACTATTTCTGTCCTGATAAAAGAAATGGATTTACCATCTGGCGACCATTTCGGCAATTTTATGTCTTTGTTACCCCGAATAAAATGGTGTATCTTACCTTTTTCTGTAACTATATAAAGGTTTGAAAAATATTTATTCTTCTTACGGTCCATCCACTCTACTGTGTAGGCGACCATTTTGCCACAAGGAGAAAGTGCAATCTCCCTTAAGAACTTCAGCTTATATAGATCTTCAATACCTATTGGTTTTTTCTTCATAATGTTCTCCCATGTCCTTTATTGCCTGCAGCTAACGCAGGATCACCAATTTGTCAAAATCGCATCAACCAATTTGTCGGCAGTTTTTTTTACCGCTTCGTCGGTCGCCCTTTCTTCATCTGTAGAAAAGGTAGCCCAATCTGAAACAGTCCCTTCCCAAAACACTTCGTTCTTTATCCGATCAATACAGCGTATTGAGTACTTGATAGTAATTTTATATTCAGTGACTGTCTGGTCGCTCGTATAGGTGTGTGGATTCTTTGAGTATCCAGCAACTTTACCCTCAATAATAATGTCTGCACTGCTCTCATCGGTAATGTGTAATCCAGAACCACTGCGGAATGCATCCGTGACCGCATTCGTAGCGAGCTCATCAAGGCCAGGTTTAAGCGTTCTATTTTCAAACAATTTAACATGTACTTTTTGGAAATAGTCAGGTAAGAGCGAACGCGTCGAATAGCCACAGCAGGACAAACAGATAAATAATGACAAATACCCAATGACAAATATCAAATGAATGACAAATGACAAATGTTTCAATGTTGAATCTCCATTCATGTATTCACTTCACTTCCTTACGATTGATGAAAATATGAGTGTCAATTCCTGAGCTTCAGTCCACAGAATACGACTCTGCTTTTTCTTTGATGGATTGGCTTTAGCAATCATCCGCAGCCAGTGCTTGGTTTCCTTGGATTCTTTTTTGCAGATACTTATTTTATGCTTAAAATCTTTTTTCGACTCTGCACCATCTGCTTCCATATAGTTCGCCCCGATACTCGTACCCGAACTGACCAGCTGTGGAATAAGCTCATTGTTTATAAGATTTCGAGTTAAGGTTTTAGCGAATTCGATAATAGCTTCTCCAAATTTGGCCGTTCTTTCTTCCAAATCATATTTTTTTGCATTTGGTTTTTGATATTTATTTGGGCTTTTCCCTTTGACATTTGTCATTTGAGCTGTTCCAGTCTTTTCTGAGCTTCGATACCCCATGTGTCTTGGGCCCCACATCTTCTGATAATATCATTATAGACTCTCTTCGCTTCCTCCAATTCATCCATCAATTCAAATGCAATACCAGTCTTGTACTCTGCAGTCGGCGTCCACATTTCATCAGCTGGAAACAGATCGACGATCCGCCGGTACTGATACAATGCTCTACTAAAATCACCTTTTGCCACATAAGCCTCAGCTAACCAGTAGTAAAACTCAGGTGATGGCTTCGATTTGGCAGTATTGATCAGATAATCGACAGCTTCCCTTGTGCGTCCAGAACGCAAAAACCCATAGCCAATCTCGAACTGCACCTCCACTTCTTCATCCCCTGATGTCATGGGAAGTATTTTTCTTCCTGTTTTTACGACCATAGACCAGTTGCCAGTCTTCTTATAACATATCAATTGGTTCTGCAATGCATCCAAACGCAATGCGTCGTCTTTACTTGCCAGGCTGTAATAATAAGCCGCTGAATCAAATTCGTGATTCAGATACTTGATAGTCGCTACTTTGAACATCGCTCTTGGATACACATCACTTTTTCTTAATTCATCAGCAAACAATTGAAATTTGTACAAGGCAGTATCTGCTTGACCCTTCAAAAAAGGGATGACTGCCCAATTGTAGTACACAATACCAGGCAAAAGAATATCGGCTAAACCAATTAGCGAATCGTAGTATGCTGCTGCCTGTGTGTATTTTTTTTGCTCAATCAAGTATTCACCGTAATGATTAAAATAATAATAATCAGGCTCCAAGAGATATTGTGCCAATAGGGAATCTGCCTTTTCCTTTTGTCCCACATGGGCAAGGCTGTAGATGTAGATTCGGACCAAGCTCGTATCAACGTCAAATGTCTGTTGGTCGAGCTGCACCACTTTATGGTATTTGTCAGCACGAAAATAGGCTTTTGCCAATTCGTTGACAACACATGATATAAATACCGTGTCCATATCCGTTTCCAGAAGACTTTCATATATAGCAACCCCGTCTTCACTTAGTTTGGTCAGAGAATTCGCTAAAAGCAATCGATAAACCGGGCGCTGTGCATTAGCGAGGATAAGATCTACTGCAGCAGGTCGGTATTTGCCTCCAGAGTAGTATTTTAATGCCCGGATTTTGCGGGCATAGTCCTGGGTATTATCGTACGCCAGGTACGGCTCAATAATATGTAACGCTTCACCAGCTCTATTATCAGTTATGAGGAATTCACAATATAGAGAATCCAAGTAGTAATACCTGCCCAGGGTTGTTCTGAGCAACTGGATGTTTTCTTCAGTAAGAGAATCAGGCATTATTGAATCAATGTTTGTGGTGTCGGGCAGCCCACTCATCACCGTGTCCTGTGCAAGATACTCGATGAACAGCATAAACTCTTCTTGATCACTGGGGACGAAGAGACCTTCACCTTTGATCTTCCCATTGAGCAACCTCGCTTTGTTTTCGAACGCAGGAGTCATACTCAGCCTTTCTATTATCTGAGGCAGTATACGCCGATCAAAAAGTCTACTGAGCTTGGCGTAGCGGTAGAGAAGTGCTCCCTGTAGTGTTTTATGGTATACCTCATTGTATGTTTGAAAAGCACTTATTGTGTCACCTATCTCAAGCAAGAATTCAATGAGATAGATCTTTCCTTTTGCGCTTTTGATTGACTCATATATCTCTTTTCTTTCATCAGGATCTTTGTTTAACTGAGCACGTATTATCTTTATCGTATCGGTCTGTGAACACAAAGAGAAAATATAATCTGCTAATACCAATCTATTCTGTTCATAAAGACCATGCCCGATACGTTCTATAATCTGAAGATCGTCAATCAGGTAATCATATCGTTTAATATATTCAAGCGCAACGCAATACGCCTTCGCTTGGTCCAACTGCGTCAAAACAAGATTGAATATCTCCTTGCCGCGCACATCATATTTGAAATCCTCTAAAAAACGATTGGCTTGGGTGACCATATCTATGAAATTACCTTGAGCGCCGTGTATTTTAGCAAGATAGTAAACCGCATCTGGAACATGTTCATTATAAGGTTCATCAATCAGCAAGTGGCTGAAATATATCTCAGCCAATCTATGTTCGCCTTTGTTAAAAGCTTTCTCGCCATTTGCAAAATCGGCGGCTCCAGCACTAAAGAGGAAAATGCACCACGTAAGCAAACCCAACCCGATTCTCTTACTCATTCTTACCAACCCCACTTAGCTGCAACTCCCAACAGCTTGTTTCAAGACCCCTTCCAGTTTGTCTGCTGCGCTGTCCCAGGAAAACGTGCCCGCCCATTCTTGCGCCGCCCTGGAGAATTTGCGCCACTTCACATCATCATCCATGAGTTCAATTATGCGCGAAGCAAGTCCACTGATATCGCCATACGGGTATAAAAAGCCCGCTTTGCCATGGACCACCACTTCACGCAAACCAGGGGAATCAGCGCAAACTACCGGTGTACCACACGATTGTGCCTCAATTGCAGTCAACCCCCAGCCTTCTTTGACCGATGGTTGCACAATAACCCGCGCATTTGAGTATATGCTGTATTTTTCCACTTCGCTCACAAAGCCGGTGAATCTAATATCAAGCTTCATTTTCTTTGCCAAGGCAATCAACTCCTCCTTTGCATCGCCGTCGCCAACAACGACTGCATCAATATCCCGTTTCTTCTTTATCTCGGCAATTGCTCGGACAAAATGATCAATTGATTTGTATTTCTTGACCCGACCAACATAGGCGATGAGATTTTTCTGGCGCTCAATGTTTGGTATTTTGGGCTTGGGAGGTATACCACAGTGAACTACATATATTCTATTTCTTATCCCGATCGCCCTTAAATCCTCAGCCGTGCTTTCAGAAATCGATATGAAGTCCGAGTTTGTATAAAACCATCGTATAATACTCTCGGTTAAAAAGACATAGCTTGCAAAAATGAAGTTTGTCTCGCGATAAATAGCCTTGCGGAAAAGGTGCATAAGCATTGGTATGACCTTTTTTCGCACAAAAAGAGGTGAATAGAACGGTATCTTATTCAAATCATCGACTATTATGTCGATTCTATGGTGTCTGAGTAGAGCACGTAAAGCACCAGGCACAAAGAAATTAAAATTTGAGCGGCGTCCAATCCTGTAGATTTCAAAACCATCGAGAACCTCATAACGGCGTTGTTCTGGTGCCCTGCTGACCAGGAGTTTCACTCGGTGACCTCGTTTAATCAGCCTTGAAAAAATCTCATAGAGGTAGACCTCTGCACCACCGGCTAATGGGTTTTTCCAATCCTGCCAGTTAATAACCAAAATCGTCATCTTAATAAGTAAGAAGTTAGAAGGAGAAAGTTAAACGTTAAAATTACGTATTCGTGATTCGTTTTTCGTGTTCGTATTTTGACATTTGGATTTGGTTGTAATTTGTTATTTGATATTCTTTTCTGTATATTCAAATCCGTGTTAAGTCTTCGCACGCCAATAATTGAGCAGATCCTCCAGCGTCTTTTCGAATTCAAATTTCGGCTTCCATCCTGTGAGTTTGGCGAACTTACTTCCATTGCCAATAAGGACAGGTATATCGATCTTTCTTATTTTTGAAGGATCTGTTTTTATCTCGAATTTAACCCGGGATAATTTCTGCAAAACCAACAAGGCTTGTTTAATAGTGTACCCTTTATTTGAAGCGATATTGTATACGTTACCGGTCTCGCATTTTGATATCGCCAACTTGTAGCCACTTATGATATCCTGAATATTCATGAACTCCCGTTTTACATCCACATTACCGAGTTTAATCAAAGGCGGTTTCGTACCCCGTTCTATCTCCACGATCTGTGCCGCTATCGACGGCAAAACAAAGTCTCTTGCTTGTCCTGGCCCGGTATGGGTAAAGGGTCTCAAGATCACGAAATCAATACTATCAAGCGCGTAATTTTGGCAGACTAACTCAGCCGCATACTTACTGACCGCATAGGGGTTTTTCAGATTGATCTTGGCTGTCTCGGAAAGATCACTGCCACCACCATATACTTCACACGTCGACACAAAGATGAATTTCACTTCTTTTTTCAAGGTTCTTGCCGCTTCCAAGAGATTGACTGTTCCTATCAGATTTGTGTTATAGGTAAGGGGTGGATCACGAAATGATTTGGATACTGAACTGATCGCCGCAAGGTGGAAAATAGTATCAGGTTGATGGTCTTTAAGGATTTCCTTTGTCATTTCAAGGCTCATGATATCCAGGGGAACATAAGAACCCTCTCTGGGTATCATCAACGGGTAAGATGTTGCAATGAGCTTATGAAGTTCTTCTTTCAACATTTTAACAAGGTGTGAACCTACAAAACCCTCGCTGCCAGTAACCAGAATTGTCTTCATGTGATTCTTTGTCGCCAGTACTCCAATAGATCCGTTAATGTTTGGTCAAATGGTATAGCTGGCTTCCAACCAGTTGCCTTCTTGAATTTCTCCGCTGAGCCGATGAGCAATTCAACATCAGAAGGTCTCATTCTTGATGGATCTGTTTCTATTTTCAGATTTACCTTTGATAACGCAAGGAGCTTGTCCAGCATGTCTTTTATTTTTACACCAACGCCTGACGAGATGTTGTAGACCTCACCAGGTTCTCCCTTTGACAACGAAAAAGCGTAGGCTTTAGCCACATCACGGACATCAAGAAAATCACGCACCGCCTCCAAGTTACCCACCTGGATCACGGGTTTCCTTTTGCCTTTTTCGATCTCAATAATCTGCTTGGCGAAATTCGAAGTTGCAAACACTGCTCCTCGGCGTGGTCCGGTATGATTAAAGGCGCGCGTCCTCACAATTTTCAAACCATAGCTCTTAAAATATTGATAGCCCAAAAAATCCTGGGTTACTTTGCTCACGCCATATGGACTGAGCGGTCTCAACGGATTTGTTTCTTTTATGGGTAACTCATCCGGATAAACCATACCGTATTCTTCACTCGAACCGGCGATATGTATATATGGATCCAACTTGGCCGCTCTCACCGCTTCAAATAAATTAACTTCCCCGATTATATTGGTCGTGAGGGTTTCTTGAGGTGCACGCCATGAAAAAAGGACATAGCTCTGCGCGGCAAGATGGAAAATCTGGTCAGGCTTTATTTGCTCGATAATCGTGGTTACTGAAAAGGCATCTTTTATGTCACACTCATAAAGCTGGATTTTATCCTGAATCCCTATGATATTTTGTCGATCTGAACGCCACTTTATTGTTCCATAGACCTCATGCTTGCCCTCATCCAGGAAATATTCGGCGAGGTGACTTCCAGCAAAACCGGAGATCCCGGTTATTAATATTCTCATATATTCTCCTTGAAGTTTAATAGAAACGGTAAGTATCCAATAGGATCAACTGATTTTTGGCGAAACCTCACTTCATAATGCAAATGCGGAGACGTCGATTTACCGGTTGAACCAATCGTCCCAATGACCTTACCGCCGGTAACCCGGTCATTGGGTCTTACCGCAACTGAGTTCAAGTGTCCGTAAAACGTCGAGTAATTAACGTTGTGGTCAACAATCACATAGTTGCCGAACACTGCATCCCAACCTACTGTTTTGACAACCCCAGAAGCTGCGGCGACTACTGGTGAAAAACGAGGGGCGGCAATATCGATGCCAGTATGTTCAAGACTGAAACTCCTTGAGATTCTGCCGTGCGTGGGTAATAGCGCCGGGATATTCCCTTCGTTATTTGATACCATTTCTATCCTGCGCGAATAATCCTGGCTCACTTTGTCCAACTCGGGTTCAACCTCAGCTGGGGTTTCTTCAATACCCAGCATTACTTTTATTTTCTTGTTGTGCATTTCAGTACGCTCAAGGTTTTGCTTAATCTCCTGAAGTTTAGCAAATTCCCGCTCTATTTCTGCATTACGACGTTTAAGGATAACCGTCTCCAGCGCTCGATAATACACTCTCGAATAATTGATCGTAACATACCCAAGAATAACAACCACAATGAAAACAGTGGCGGCTACTATCTTCAAGCATTTTTTTGAAATAAAAAGGTACTTAGTTCTGCCCGATTCAGTAGATGTCAAGACAACTGAATAACCCTTTTTCATGACTAAGACAATCCTTTCTCACACACCGAGAGCAATAATTTGATAATACCTTCAACATCGCCAAGATCGCACATTTCATTTGTGGAATGAATGTACCTTGTCGGTATCGAGAGAACACCGCTCAACACGCCCTCTTTGATAATCTGGACAACTGCCGCATCAGTAGTACCCCTTTCAAGAATTTCGAGTTGATATGCAGTATCTGTTTCCTTTGCATAGGCAACAAGCTTGTTTTTGACGATCGGGCTGGCAAGAAACAGGGCATCCTTTACTTTTATAGCCGGTCCTTTTCCAAGACCAACGTCCATTTTACGACACTCTGGCGTATCGCCGGTAACAGTAACATCAACTGCAATCGCATAGTCAGGTGCAATGCCGTAGGCACCTGTCCTGGCGCCTCTTAAACCAACTTCTTCTTGGACTGTGAAAACAAAGTACAGATCATTTTTGTTTTCTTTGAGTAGCTTCATAGTCTCGATAAGACAATAGCAACCAATGCGGTCATCGAGTGCTTTTGATGTCATTCGATTATTTATGATAACTGCTTGTTGATGAAACGATGCAATATCACCAATACCAACCTTATCTTCTGCCTCTTTTCTATCTTGTGCACTGATATCAATAAATAGGTTGTCAATGCGCGGCGGCTTTGGTGTCTCTGGCTTTGTTTCAACACCAATGAAACCTATCGTGCCATTTTCAAATATGATACGCTGGTTCACTATGCGTTCAGGCAATAAGCCGCCGATATTAGTGAACCTCAAAAAACCTTTCTTATCGATATGCGTAACAATGAGTCCTATTTCATCCATGTGTGCGCAAACCATTATCCTGGTATTTTTTTCCTCTTTGACACCGTCTTTAGATTTAGCCGGGACATAAGCTATTAGGTTGCCGAGTCGATCTACTTCCATTCTCTGACAGCTATTTCCAATCTCAGACTCGATCATTTTTCTAATCTTATCTTCCCGTCCTGATGGTCCATATGCATTGCAGAGTTTTTTTGCTAATTCCATAAAGACTCCTCCTTACGTGCTTTCTCAATACTGCAGGCCAATAATTTGATGCCGAGTTCTATGTCTTTCTTGGAAGCGATTGACAATGGTGAATGGATGTATCTTGCCGGGGTCTGGAGGGCAGCGGTGCGCACGCCTTTTCTGCTAATATGAATAGGACCGGCATCCGTACCGCCAATCATTGGTTTTTTCAACTGATAGGGGATGTTCTGTTCACGTGCGGTAGCCTGCAGGAGTGATACAAGCTGCTTATCGCATATGATCGAACGGTCAGCCACTGTGATAACTGGACCTTTACCGATCTGGGGGTATTGAGGGATGTCCTTATCTGAAGGCCATTCACCTGAAGCAGTTGTATCAACGGCAAATGCAATATCAGGACGTACCCGAAAGGCAACTATCCCAGCACCCCGAAGCCCTGCTTCCTCTTGGACAGTAAAGGCACAATGCATCGGCAAGTCAGTGTGTTTGAGTAAGTGAATCAGTATATGGCATCCAATGCGATCATCAAATGCTTTGCCAAAAATAGTGTCGCCATCTTCGCGATATTTTGTATCAAAAGTGCCCAAATCACCGACTTGTATCAGTTTTTCAGCCTCGTCTTTTGAGGAAACACCAATATCTATAAAGAGATTCTTGACCTCGGGTAATTTTGTCTTTTCGTCTTCTTTCATTTGATGAATTGGTTTCGTGCCGATCACACCGTTGACAGACTTATCGCCTATTATTACTCTTTTGGCAAGGATTACTTGTGGTAAAACACCGATCGTAGAGAATTTCAGCAAGCCTTTCTTTTCAATACCAACAATCATAAAACCCACTTCGTCCATATGCGCGGTAAGGAGTATTTTGGGCTTTTTCGCATCTCCTTTTCGAACGATTAAATTACCATAAGGATCTTCAATTATTTCATCGACATCTTGTTCTATTTTGTTCCTGATAAACTCCCTAATCTTGCGCTCACCACCGCTCACGCCGACTAATTCGCTCAATTCCTTAAGCATAGACAAATTATATCTAATAACCACTTATTGTCAACACAATAGTCCCCTTGACATTTCGTCTCGGTGTGGTAATATACTAAAGGAGGTTATATGATATATCTTGCAATATTTTCTCTGCTTTTTAGCTATGTTTATGAAGACAGCGATAGCCTTATTGTGCAAAATGACAGCCTGGTCATTTGTGGGGATCACCAGTACAATATCAAGGTCCACATCTCCAATGCGGGCAAACTCAAAGTAAGGCAATGGAGCGCAGCAGCTGACTCTTTTGGTAAACTGAACATCAATGCTCCTGTCATCATTATTGAGGATTCTTCATCAATAATGGGCTCTGAACTCGGTTATTTTGGCGCGTATATGAATACCCATCCTTGGGGTTATGGCCCTGGCGGTGGCGGTGCTGGCGGTGTTAGCGGCGGTGCAGGCGGCGGTGGCGCTTATGGTGGCGACGGCGGTGCCGGCGGTGACATTTACCCTGGTTTTGGAGGAAGTGCCTATGGTGATCCACAAGACACATTGATTGATATAGGTTCTGGTGGTGGTGCAGGTCGTTTGAGCGCGCTTGATGGTGCTGGCGGAGATGGCGGCGCACAGATATTCCTAAGGGCTCAATATATGCTTTTGGATTCGTCATATATTTTAACAAATGGACAGCGAGGTCATGATGGCTCAATAGAAGCAGGCGGTGGCGGTGCAGGCGGTGGTGTGATGCTTTGGGCAGACAGCATGGTCATAAGCTACGTGGCAATCATTGCGAATGGAGGCAATGGCGGCGACGGATCATATGGCGGTGGCGGCGGCGCAGGTGGTGGTCGCATCAAGCTATTCTATACCAATTCTTTCGATACTACTTATCTAAGTATGTCAGCCCAGGGTGGTAATCCAGGCACTGGCACCTATGGTAACCCAGAACCCGGCTCTCCAGGTAGCATATACATTGCTCAGATCGTCGGCATTGAGGAAATTGCAAGCGGCTTAGAGCCAAGGTTCTTTCTTCAATCTCACATCGTAAGGTATCAAGCCATAGTGCATGTAACTGAACCACCCGTCGTTCTCCATCTTTATGATGCAGCAGGCTGTCTTGTTAAGTCATTCCGACTTGGAAAAATCACTGAATGCCTCAAACTCAGGGATCTGGCACCGGGTGTTTACTTCTTGAAAGTAGGGTTAAAGGACAATAGGGTTGAAAAAATAATCCT
>Ga0209986_10003144_pt1 | contig 14624 bp, 13 predicted proteins | sample BlataG_FD_183168 | JGI IMG/M metagenome (GOLD analysis project Ga0209986, IMG submission 183168) | Deep subsurface microbial communities from Black Sea to uncover new lineages of life (NeLLi) - Black_00105 metaG (SPAdes) (version 2) | ecosystem: Environmental > Aquatic > Marine > Oceanic >...
ATCATGATCTTTTCTATCATGATCTTTTCTATCATGATCTTTTCTATCATGATCTTTTTTATCATGATCTTTTCTATCATGATCTTTTCTATCATGATCTTCTTTTGGTTGTTCTTTAACAATCTCATGATGTGTAGTCTCAAACACAGAGATCTCTTCTTTTACAATTTCACCATTTGTCTGTGTTTCTGTAGCTTCTGTTGATTGAGAATCCATATTTACCTATAAATATTGTCTCTTTATCAACGGCTTATTTACGTTTACCTCTATAATACTTTCTCTTTGATTATTCACACGGTATTGTACTTGTATACAAGTACAATAAATCTTTATTAACAACTCATTGAGAAGTGATGGCGTAGATAAAATCTACGTCCTTTTTAGAGATACTCTTACGATTAGCATGTGCAGAAGCCTTAGTAGCCCGTTCAAGAAGACGTACCAAATATTCTTCCATAACCACCTGGAACAGCTTGAAGAATTCCTTAGAGAACCGAAGTGTAGTCTGTGATTTCCCCCAGTTTGAAAGCTGTTTCTTAGTCAGATCCCGGACGTACGCCTCAAATCGGTTCTGCTTAAAAATTAGCCTATCACTAGTTTCTTGATTCCGCTTGATCTCTTGGTTTGCGACCGTTCCGGGACGGAATCGATGGGGCTTTTTAGGAGGATCCGAAGATGATCCCTCATCGGTCGGGACTTTCTTGGGTTTCTTGGCCTTAGCCTTGGATTTCTTAATATCTCTAGCGGTATTACCGCCAGCCATCAAAAATTTGCCCTTAGACTCTAAAGCTCCTTCCAAATCCTCCAAAGTTACAGTTTTACGGTCTGTATGTGTGGTGAACACCAGAATATTCCTTAGAAGATCGGATACCTGCTCGCTGATGACTTGACGAACACAATCATATGTGTCACTCTCAATTCTTTCAGCACCTGCTCGATAGGCAAGTCGCCGAATTTGTATACTTTTAAATCCAGTTATAGGATCTTCAATCTCGGTATTTTTAGTACTTGTCACCTGTTTACGATTTCTTGTCGTCATTTTAATTGTAATTAGGACTTGCTTTCTTTAAAGAAATTTTAGTTGGTTTTAAAACACCAATAAAATTTCTTTAAAGGAAACAATCCCCATCTACAATTAAAGAAGATGGCTACGAAAGCAAGAACAAAATCTAAAAAGGTTACAAAGAAAAATACGGGTAGTGTATCCGTATCGAAGAAAACAACTCAGGAGAGTTCAGCATCCCAAGAGTCCCGTCTCAAGAAAAAGAAGAATTATGATACTTTCAGAACATTCATTCAAAAATTACTCCAGGATGTGCATCCGGGAGGAATTAGCGGCGGAGCATTAGATGTAGTCGATAGTTATGTCAAAATCAACTGCGATAAGTTGGTACGTAACTCAGATGGATTATTGAAGCGTTCGAAAAAGAAGACGCTGAGTGAAAAGGAGATTGAAAGTGCTGTATATTTGACTGTCGGTGATGATTTGGCTCAAGAATCAAACAAGAGAGGTACTGAAGCTGTTAATAAGTATATGTCTAATCTTGACAAGAAAGGTTCTACACAGCGTTCAACCAAAAGTTCCAAGGCTGAACTTATTTTCCCTGTATCTCGTGTGGGTGAGCGTGTTAAGTCCGCCTCTAGTTTGGATGGTTTGAGAATTGGAGAAAAGGCTATTGTGTTTTTGACAGCGGTACTTGAATATCTCACACAAGAGCTGCTTAGGATGGCTGGAGAGGTGGCAGATACCGGAAAGAATAAGCACAAGAGGATCACACCGCGCGATATCAAGTTGGCTATTAATAAAGATAAGGGTCTGGAAGAACTTACTAGGAATGTCTATATTCCTGGAGGTGTGCCGGTTCGTCCTAGGAAAAGGTAAACTATAAAATTGTTTTATTATTCAACATTTTTTGAATAATAAATGGAAGCGTTAAAGCTGCTGCTGCCATCTGAAGATTTCGAGTTAACGTATCCAGTCTTATATACTACCACTAAATTGGGGAAAAAAAGGTTGTGGGCTTGTTGGTTGGATAAAGATGACAAACCGGTATTCTATAGCACCGACGGCGAAGTTGGAGGAAAATTAAAAGATGCTTCATGTCGTACATTTAAAGGTAATACTCGTCGGAGTGCTAGAGAACAAACTGAAGATTGGGCACAGAAGAAGTGGATTGAGAAGCTGGACAAAGGTTATCAACCTGATGAACACGATGTTTATGGGATGAAAATTTACGCTAAGGTTATACATCAGAAAGAAGCTAATGGAGGAATGAATCGCGGTGTGAAAATGTGGGGTAAGACACAAATTACTACAACGACCACCGCAGGAGCAAAAGATCTCTCACAGCGTCATTATCCTATGTTAGCCAAAAAATATAAGGATCACAAAGTAGTTCGCGGTGAAGAAGTCTACGGATTAACACCAGTTGGTAAAAAGATCACATTCCCATGTTTTGTGCAAACTAAAGTAGACGGAGTACGTGCTCTGCCCCGAATTGCTAACGGAAGTGTAATTCTTGAGTCACGCAATGGTAAGGATTATGTTCATCTCAATCATATTCGCAACGAGATATTGAGATGGTTAAAGAAAAAGAAATGTATGGACTTTGTTTTGGACGGTGAAATGTACCTACATCAACTTGTTCGTGATGGTAAAGAACTAAAAAGTGTTGAACGCTTCCAATTTCTATCGCAAGCATGTAAAATTACTCGAAAAGAACCGCATCCCGAAGAGGGATTGGTTCAATTCTATATTTTTGATTTATGGGATCTAGATAAAACCTTTGAGGAAAGATGGAGAATATTAGAAGCTTTATTTGAGGATTATGATGGACATATTCTGCAATTAGTACCTACGTACAAAGTCGAAGACCATGACCAAATCGAGAAACATATGCAAGATTTTGTAGGAGAATCAACAAAACGTGAAGGTTATGAATATGAAGGTTTAATGGTTAGACAAAGCGATGCAAAATATGTAGCGAGGAATAACTATCACTGCTCTGATTTACTCAAATACAAACGTTTTGAAGACGAAGAATGGGAAATATATGATGCTGAGGAGCAGGAGGGAAGTCACAAGGGAGCAATCAAATGGAAACTTAGGAAAGTTATCAACGGAAAGGAGAGGCGTGTTAAGGCAAATCAGAGCGGAGATTTAGAAATTGCACGGAAATTGATGAAAGAATTTAACAAGGATAAAAGTAGATTTATAGGTAAATTGATCAATATCCGATTCAATGATCGGACAAAAGACAAGGTTCCTAGGTTTCCGAGCGCTACTGCTATCCCTGAGGATAAATTCTAGAGAAAAATGAAAGTATTTATATTTGGATTTTGTCCAAAATAGACAATAAAATTGTTTTAAGATGTTTACACGGCGCAGTATCATATCTCCAAGAAAATGGAGAAAACAACGACAAAAGAAGAGAGTTAACGATAAACGACGGATTAAACAAGAAAACATCACTATTTAGATGATAATGATGTTATAGTAAGTGATTGGAGGTCTTCTAAGATCTTGCCCTGCGAAAGTTCGAAGAGCTACCGTAATATCCGCGGACGTTCCAAGGCAAAAGAAAGCCAACGCGAGAGCTTTATTAACAAATCTGGGAGTGAATATAAACCCGCAGCATCTCCATTCATTAAACCATTATCTTTAGATCGAATAAAACGAGAAACGCCTAAACCCTATATAGTGTCCTCAGAAAATTGGTCTACAACCAGCAGTGCCTCAGAATTTGTACATATTAAATCTGAAACGTTTCAGATCTAAACTTAAACACACTTCCTCTATAAAGCAATTGTTGATGGAGGATATGCATCAAAAACTTGGTAATAATAGATGTGGTTGTGTAGACCAATTGAAGTTTTATCCGCAAGAATCTAGTGATATATCTGTTTGTCAGCTCGGTCTTAAAGATGAAACGACTGGAGTGCCGCCCTCTTTTATAAATTTAGCAACTTGGAGAGTCAAGAGTGAAGATCAGGTTGATTTTCAAATTTCTATATGGAAGGTTCGTAATTCAAGTACAAAATACGTTACTTTAGATTCACTTAGTCAATACGATTGTGTGGTCATTGAAAAATCCAACCCAAAATATACATTTATACAAACTTCAAAGTTGATTCCTTCCTACTAAAGAATATATAAATATAAGTCTAAGTCTATATTTATTTTATATTATAAAATGAAGCAATCTTTGCAAAACTTAAAGTTAACGCACCTGCGTAAAATTGCTCAAAAATACAAGATTAAAGGGCGCAGCCGCCTTAATAAAGCTCCACTCATTGATCTTATTTTAAATAACGTTAGTGAAAATGATCTCCAGAAAGAATTAGGAATAAGTTCTAAACGTCCAAAGATAAAAAAACCTATACCAGTTAAAGACAAATCTGCGGATAAAGCAGGTACATTTATTCTTTTGGATAAAATAGATACAGGTATTTTTGGGACGACATTTTTGTCAAGAAATGAAGAAGACGGCGAGTTATATACTCTCAGGAAAATTTTAACGAAAGAAGTAATACCCTTTTCACTGATAAGTATGCTAGGTAAAGGTGCTTTCGGAACAACATTTTTAGCTCTAAACACAGAAGATGATAAATTGTACGCTCTTAAACAAATATCAAGGGAGGTTAATCCAGAAAAAGCAACACGGATCTTGTTACGAGAAATGGAGGCTTTGATTCTTGTAAATAAGTGTCCTAATGTGTTAGTTTATCACGAACTTATCACTACAGAGAAAAATTACTATTTAGTGACTGATTACGTGAGAGGCGTGACCATGGATAAATTCATTAGAAATATACACAACTACAACATAAATGACGAAGATATCTTGAACTTGTTAATTCAACTCACACGTGCGCTATCATGCGTACATGAAAGAGGTTTGGCTCATCGAGATTTAAAAGATTCTAATATAATTATCAATCCTGCGGAATCTCCACCCGAAGCAACCATCATTGACTTTGGTTTAGGATGTTTAATGGAACTTCCTCCCGAACCTAGCAAAACTGACAAAACGCTATGGTGTAAACATTTGAAAGGAGGAAATCGCCGTTATTATTCTCCAGATATATTTAATAAAGAATATAAGTTCCCAGACGATTTTCCATATTGGGCTTTGGATGTTTTTGCTCTTGGACTTATCTTCATACGTTTGACAACAGGTAACACAGTTTCTGCCGCACGATCACCAAAAACCATCAGCACCGGCAATACTGCGTTAAATCGAATTATCAGTAGAATGTTAACACCACATCCACCTGAACGCCCCAAAATGTCTTATGTACTCCAGGCTTTAGATGGTATAAACGACCCTAGATTTCACATCTTACATAAGTAACCAACACAACTTTTAAAGTATATTACACTTAATATACTTCGATAAATGATATAAATATGATTTTTATAGATTTAAAATGGAAACAACTCTTGTATCTGCATTTTGTGATCTTCAAAAACATCAAAAAGTAAAACGTGAAAAAGATACAGCATTTTATTTCAAGAATGGAATTCCAATTCTTGAAATGGAAGTCCCTATGATTTTATTCATTGAACCGGAATTGGTTGAAAATGTAAGAACTTTACGAGAAAAAGTATGTAAATCTGCTGAATATGTTGAGAAAACTTGTATTATACCATTTACTTTGGAAGATTCTCCTTATTTTATTTTTAAAGAAGAACTCGATCAAGCATATAAACAAGGGATGTGGCCAGATTATCTCGGGGAAGATGGGTGGAAGGATACACCAGGTTACGCAAGTTTTACATGGACTAAACCTTATTTTATGCAAAAAGCTAGCGAATCTAATCCGTTTCACAGTTCACGATTCCTATGGGTTGATTTGGGCGTGTTCTACCTTCCCTATATCAACACGCATATCAAAGAAAATCAAGAAGCTCTTTATAATATTTTACGTACGATACCTGAAGATAAAATCACATGTTTGGCTATTCATGGAATACATCAACTGGATGTTAATGATAGATCTGCATTTTATAAGGTATGGAATTCCAGAACGGCGGGGGGGTTGTTGGGAGGTGGTACTATAGTATTATCAAAATTTGCAGAGTTATTTGACAAAGAACTTCGATGGTGTCTCGATAATAAACACTATGTAAATGAACAGCCAATATATTCGGCATTACGTGCTGAAAATCGAGAATTGTTTTCGGTATATTATGGAGATTACCGAGATATATTTACAGGATATGAAAAATATACTCTGAATTCTCATATGGGCAAACAGTTCCCGATGCTTCAATTAAAAACATGTTTTTATTCTGCTAATTATGTTGATATTATAGATATAGCCACTAGACTTTTAGAAATATTTCCATCTTTCGGTGTTAAAGAAAGAGATTTTATTCTAGATTGTCTTCAATATGCTTATGAAACCTTGGGAGATTATTCTCATGAACAATTTTTACTCGAAAAGAAATTCGAGAATATGGAAGAAAGTTCTTCAGAAATAAATAAAGATTGGTGGATCTGTATACAGTTAGCTAAAAAATATAAGAAAAGGGGAAATATAGATAAGTTCATCGAAAATTGTGAAAAGGCATGGCATTTAAATCAAAACTTAATCGAACCTATACTTGAACTCATTAAATATTATCAAGGAATAAACAATTACAAAAAGAGTTTTGATTATGCAACGCGGGCATTAAATGCGGGCATTAAAGATCCCAACCTCGAAGAAAGTTTAAAGTCCTATTTTGAGAGAATGTTCGACGTTAAATATATCGAGGAAGGTTCTAGTAGTCTTTCTAAGATATGGTGGGTTTGTAGTGAGATGGCAAAAATATACAAACAAAATAAACGTTTCGACAAATTTGTGAGTTATTATGAACGTGCTTGGGAAGAATACTCAAATGATCCTAACCCTATGATCGAATTATCCACTTATTTTCTTAGTATTAACGATCGTAACAAAGCATATGCATATGCTAAAAAGGCTAAGGATGCTAGGTTAGTTCATCCAGAACTAGATAGGTTATTAATGATTACAGCTTATTATGCAGGTGATATGTATACTGGTAGGGAAGCATGTGATAATTTGGCGTTAACTCGTTCATACCCAACTTCTTATAAGAATCAAGGCAATGTTAATCTCTTTTGGTATTCTCAAGTCCTGCCGCATATTAAGAAGTTAGATCTTAAGGATATTGTAGATATACCTATTATCTCGGATGTACCCACACAAAAATATAAACCGCTCAATCCTTGCATCCTACCCAAGAAAGATGGGTCAGGGTACTATATAAATTGTAGACTGGTAAATTATTATCAAGATACGGTTACTGGAGCATACACGATCTATGATAAAGAGAATATCATCAGAACTAAGAATATATTTTTAGAATTAGATAATTCCTTAAATGTTATATCGCAACATGAACTTGTAGATAAATGTGTAGATTTTACCAGATGCCGTGCTATGGCTGTAGGATTGGAAGACATGAGATTATTTTGGTACGACGACGAAATACTATTTAGTGCGACATCATTAGAAGTAAATGGGTCGCCAACTATTGCTATGGGTGCTATTCAACATGTATCTCCTGTGATAGAAACATCTCCTGTGATAGAACATTACGTCCATATGCAGAAACCAAATCCAGCAAGACAAGAGAAAAATTGGATTCCGTTTGTTACAGATGATGCGATTCTCAGTATTTATTCATTTGATCCCTTCATCGTACTAAAATGTGACATTCAAACCGGGGAGATCGGACTTGTATCTAACACCTCACAAGCCTTTGATATGTCAAATCTAAGAGGTTCAAGTGGTCTGATTGTATATGAAGATGGATATCTTACAGTTGCCCACCAGATCACTGTTTTTAACAATCGACGCTATTATTTCCACAGATTTCTGTATTTCGAAATAGATGATTCTACCGATCCTCACCAATATGTAGTCCGTAAACTCAGCCGCCCATTTTATTTCATAGAAAAAGATGTAGAATTTTGTAGTGGTATGGTCTATTCTCCTTCCAAATCCTCGGTTTTCCTAACTATAGGTCTAAAAGATCGAGAAGCCTATCTTTTTGAGGTGACTACTGACTATATCAAAGAGATGTTAACCTGTAGAGCATCCATATAAGTTCATTAATACGTTATAATAACGTATTAAATGTAATAAGTTTACCGTCACCCGTTTTAATTCGCGTGACCCAATATGTAAGATTTAATTTTATAGGTCGAAATGCGGATCAAGATTGTTTTCTCTTAATTAAGAGAAAATGACGTCGGTGAGTAGATCGGTGTGTGATGGAGCCGAAGACGCAGGTCCATCTATAATTAATCTATTAAAAACATCCCCGAGAATCCCAATCATTCTTAATTCTTCTGGACAAAATGTAGTAACATGTGAAGGCAGCGGAACAACATGTTTCATTAATGCTGAGCTTATTGATTGGGAAACTGCTATGGAGAAGTTGATTACGGAGTTTGGACCAACAGGAACTATTAGCGATTTTGGAGATAAAGCAGCAAATTGTGTTTCGGATATGTCAAGCAACGTATGTCAAAATTGGGATAAAATTAATAGATATATTTTACCTCAATATTGTCAACGTATCGGCTACTTTACTAATTTTGGTGGTGATAGTGGAGATTGTCCACCCTATAATGTGAATCCTTTCAATCCTGTATATCATCAATCTAAAGGTTGTAGTAAAATGACAAGTCTCAATAGTTTATGCAGAGAATGGGTAATGGCGGGTAAAAGTAATACATCCGCTGGTAAATATCTTGGCATAGTAGACAATAATATTGTAAAATATTGTGATGGACAACTTACTACAGATTGCGCGTGTCAAAGAGCTTCTGAAAGTGTGGTTTTTAACGAAGTGTCAGTTAGGGGAGTAGGAACTACTACATGTTGGTGGCAACCGTGCCAATCAGCATCACAGGAAGGATATTTAATACAAAAAAACGATGTGCCTCCGGTTTGTCCTAAGGATATATGTGTGAATGTGAGTAATATTTTCCTTGACAATTCAGAAATTGGCAAAAGTCTTATTGTATCGCAGGTTAATGCATGTGGCAATCCTATACCCACAAAACGACCGTGGTATGAACAATGGTGGTTTTGGATTATTGTATTTGGATTTATCGTTATTATATTTGCCACTATCATCTATTACACATCTACTTTGTGAAACCAGTCTTTGCAGTTGAATACAAAGATATCCATGGTAAATCCAAAAATGTCAAAGAACCTATAGATATCAACTTTGTTCTGTTATAGGTGGGGTTTGAAACGATTTGAGATCAAGTTGCTATGTAAAATTTAAATTTACATGCTTGAATTTCATTGACGAATTAAAAATTTATAAAAGTTAAAAAAATTCATCTTGACTTGTAAAAGGATGAATTTTGGTTTATGGAACTCAGAAGAACTTACTTTGGTTCAAAAAGCGCGAAGGGAGATGAAAAAATTTGAAGAAAGACGTGTGCGTTATATGAAAACGTGGTTGGAGGAACTTATTAAAATTGCGGAAAAGCAAATTTTCATTGAAGCCACTTTTGGAGAATCCTATCTTGAATTTCGTCTTGAGGAACATATGTTTGGTTTGACACCACTTATTTCACCTATTACAGGTGTTGAAAGAACCTACGAACTCACCTGCGCAGATAAAGACGATTTGATGACGGATATTGTAAAACATTATACAGATGAAACCCAATATCCAGAATTGAGATGTCGTCCCGCCACGGGACAAACGAATATCATTATCTTTGGCTGGTAATTATACAATTTCATATTATTAACTAATAATATGATAGATTAACATTTTGTTAATATTTAATGCAAGACAACACACATACCATGGTTATCCTCCGAAACCAAAGCATCAATGGGATAATCTTTATCATCCAGCAAACCAGAAGCAATTACAGTATAAACTTGTTGATCTTGGAGGGGTAAATCTGCACTCAAAACTACATTATCGTCTCCAGCAGGAGTAACTTCTACAGTGTAAACATTTTTAGGAACGGGAAGATACATAGGCTTACCAGTTTGTCCATAGCTTACATTTTCAAAGATTTTATCTCCATTCGCGTATATATCGACAGCAGGTACAGTAGCGGCCGCGTGAACGAAGCGAAGATGCGCATTTCCCCTATCAGGACAACTTATATTGTCCTGTAAAGCCAATGTATCAATCTTACCATCGCTAAGTGCGCCATGAACAACGGCGGTATACCTAGTTTTTGGTTTCAAATAAATTTCTACTTCTGTGAGTGGCTCTCCTCCACTACTAGGAACTGTAGATACAATGTGTTTACCGCTATCTACAAGAAGATAGTCACTGATAGCTTTATAGGGAACATTAGTCACAGCTAGTCTTCCATCAACAAATATATCTACATTAGGTCCTCCTGCGACATTATGTACTGCACGCAATTTAGACTTGGGTTTGGTGTGATAATGTCGATGTTGACGATGATATCGGTTACGATGCCGGTGATGTCTTGGAGAATAGTGCCGATCATAATCCATTTTTATCTATACTAATTTTTATACCAAATATTTTTTTCAATATCTATTTTACATAGAATCCATATCAATATAATGAGAAATGCTGTTGATCCTATCCATAGTAAATCAATACGTATGGGAATATCTATACCTCGCTTGGTTAGTTCTTCACGTTGCCAAAAATAATTTATTTGCACTACGATAAGTACAAAAATACTGAGAGCAGTAAGCCAATATGTTACATCATGTGTGCCCAGGAAAGATAAAAAAGCAACACTTGCGACAATAAAGATGGTCACGTTTCGAATCCAATCTAAATAGATAGTTTCAAAAGCTATGAGTGCTGTTTGACTATTGAATAGGGAAGACATTTTTGTATTGATTTAAAATACAACGGTCTTATTTTTCAATCCAATCCAAGCCCAATAGCTTGGACTTATTCTTAAATTCTTGTTTTTCTCTTTTGGTAGGGATACACGACAAATTTTTCATTCGGATAGCTTGGAGTTCACACGCTGTAAAAGTTACAGAGTTCATACGATAATCTAAAAACGCTTGCGTAGAAACAGGGCATACGTCCTTAACGATAGAAAACAATACATTTGCTACATCACGGATTTCTTCTTGCGCGTGTGTATCTTGTCTCAAATAAAGAAAATGTAACAAATTATGAAGATCAATCTTCCAATACAGCTCTGTCATGATATTTTGAGGTAAAGTAATCCGCGCCATCTCTTTTGCTACATTATGCTTGACTAACGTCTCATATTGTTTGTGCCCGGTTCTATTACGACATCTTTCTCGAAAAGATGCTGCAAGGAGCCTTTCTACATGGTTAGTTTCATCTACAACACCTTGAGAGCCTTGTTTATTATCTGAAGATTGTTTACGTATTTTTTCGGGAATGTAATAGTCATCAGGCAATATACTATATCTCCCTGAAATTTGATTAACATTGGCCGTACGATGCCGTATAAGTTGTCGTTCTACAAAAATGGGGATTTTCAGATGAAATTTAAACTCCACGGCTTCAAATGGACTTGTATGGTAGTTACGCATCAAATATCGAATTAGAGCCTCATCCGTTGATTTTTTCCGAGGTTTAGGTGTATCGTTTTCTGAAGTACCACCATAACTTATTCTAGCCATCTCTGGAATAGCCGCATCGCAATATAATGGCGCTGAAATGACGCGAGGCATATGATCTACTAAACGAACAAATCCATTACCGTTGACAGGAACAGGATCATAAAGTTTAGGATTAAGTTTTATTAGTGGTTTTGTTGAATAAAATTGAGAGGGTCTCGCGGCTTGCATTACCATCTTGTTAATTCTGGGCGAAACCAGTCGATTTCTTATAGTAGATAACATTTCACTAAGAAATAAATGTGTTTTTGTTCAGTTTTAGATTTCTATATTGAATGACAATATTAGTAAATAGTTAATTATTGATAGAATTTGAACATCAAATTACTTATAAATCATGGAAGGTTTTATAAGTGGTGCTGTTGCTGCTGCTGCCGTGTGGCCGTTTGAAACTATACGTGTACAATGTCAAGTCTTATCTAAGAGTACATTTAAGGATTGTGTCATGCAAATTTATTGTAAACAATCGATTCCTGGATTTTATAAGGGCTTACCGCATGGTATGGCAGGGTCAAGTATATTTTACGGTATGTATTTTCCTCTATATACATACCTGAAAACCAACGAATATGCGAGTGTATCAGCATTTTGGGCTAGTTATAGCGCGGCTAATATAAGCAGTATATTTAACAATGTATTTTATGTTGTACGTACCCGTAGACAAACTCAGGTTACTAAAACTGCCTCCAAGTCTAATGTGAGTATATTCACCATTATCAAACATGAAGGTTTAAGAGGACTTTCCCAAGGTTTGGGATTTACTTGTCTCAAAAATTTAGAAATTGGATGTATATCTCCATGTCGAGAGTATCTGATAGAAAATTATCATATTCATCCTCCTGTAGCCACATTTATAGCGAAGTTATTCTTTTCTACACTTACCTACCCTTTAGATACAGCACGTACACTTCAAAGATATCCAATGTCATATAATTCTATTCTTAGCAGATTTATTCGTAATCCTAAATCTACATATTTTGGTTATACTTTGTATGCTGCACGTTCAGTGCCTTCAACTGTAATTGCATTTACCATTCATGATTGGTTAGCGAACAGTAAATAGAAATATATTTATTTGTATAATAGATACAAATACAAAATGGAACTACTAAAGCTAAAAACTCAGCAAGAAATAGACAAGCTTCTTGATTTTGGTGACCCACATTATACTATAATATGGGTTCAAGGTGGATGTTGGTTAAAGACTTTATCTTATCAAACCTATAAATTTCGTGAGTTTAGAACTATTTTATTACGTAATTCCTTTGTCCCTACCATATATATCTACGGGAGATATACTAAAGATAATTATTGGGCAGCAAAGTCAATTGAAACATTTACAAAAGATTATCTTAAAACATTGCATAAAAATAAGGATGAAGTTACTGTCAAAATTTGTTTGTCTTAACAAATTACAAATTTAGTATTTCTTATAGTATAATACTTTTTACATGAACTTTAAAAATGTATAAAACTGTTGTCTCGAAAAAATGTCAACATAAATGTGGACCTAGAGGCTGTCCAGGAAGAAGGGGGCTGCGCGGATTTACGGGTCCTGCGGGTTCTACAGGTTTTACAGGGTTTACAGGACCTGCAGGGTTTACTGGTAATACAGGATTTACGGGTTCAACAGGACCAACTGGAGTGACCGGACCCCGGGGATTGATGGGAAAAGCTGCTAATACTGGATCTACAGGTAATACTGGATCTACAGGATCTACAGGATTTACAGGATCAACGGGACCTACTGGTAGCACGGGAGATACTGGATATACTGGTAGCACGGGAGATACTGGAAATACAGGAAATACAGGTCCAACAGGGAGTACTGGAAGTACCGGACCAACAGGAAGTACTGGTAGTACGGGACCAACAGGAAGTACTGGATCTACAGGAAGTACGGGAAGTACAGGACCAACAGGAAGTACAGGACCAACAGGAATTCAAGGTCCTGCAGGAACAGCAGCTAACACTGGATGCACAGGTCCAACAGGAATTACTGGAAGTACAGGTAGTACAGGAAGTACAGGTAGTACAGGAAGTACAGGTAGTACGGGTCTAACAGGAAGTACAGGTAGTACAGGAAGTACGGGTCTAACAGGAAGTACAGGTAGTACAGGAAGTACGGGATCTACAGGATCTACAGGACCAACAGGAAGTACTGGTAGTACGGGACCAACAGGAAGTACAGGAAGTACAGGTCCAACAGGAAGTACAGGAAGTACAGGACCCCGAGGTTTAATGGGTACAGCGGCTAATACTGGAGCTACAGGTCCAACAGGTAGTACAGGTCAAACTGGTCCTACAGGGGCTGGTATTGACATATGCAATTTACCAATATGTCCAATAGGAGCTACGGGCGTTCTCTTTGTAGTATGCACAACAGGACCAACGGCGTGTCTCTTAACAGAAGAAGAAGCTGCTAGTGGATTAATGCCATTTTTGCCTGAAGGACTAACAGGAAGTACAGGTCCAACAGGATCAACAGGAAGTACAGGTCCAACAGGAAGTACAGGTCCAACAGGAAGTACAGGTCCAACAGGTAGTACAGGTCCAACAGGTAGTACAGGTCCGACAGGTAGTACAGGACCAACAGGAAGTACTGGTAGTACAGGACCAACAGGAAGTACTGGAAGTACGGGTCCAACAGGAAGTACTGGTAGTACAGGACCAACAGGAAGTACTGGAAGTACAGGTCCAACAGGAAGTACTGGAAGTACAGGTCCAACAGGAAGTACTGGTAGTACAGGACCAACAGGAAGTACTGGAAGTACTGGTAGTACAGGACCAACAGGAAGTACTGGTAGTACGGGACCAACAGGAAGTACTGGAAGTACGGGTCCAACAGGAAGTACTGGAAGTACGGGTCCAACAGGAAGTACTGGTAGTACAGGACCAACAGGAAGTACTGGAAGTACAGGACCAACAGGAAGTACTGGAAGTACAGGACCAACAGGAAGTACTGGTAGTAC
>Ga0209986_10003145_pt1 | contig 14620 bp, 7 predicted proteins | sample BlataG_FD_183168 | JGI IMG/M metagenome (GOLD analysis project Ga0209986, IMG submission 183168) | Deep subsurface microbial communities from Black Sea to uncover new lineages of life (NeLLi) - Black_00105 metaG (SPAdes) (version 2) | ecosystem: Environmental > Aquatic > Marine > Oceanic >...
ATAACCTTTTAGAAAGGATCTTGCTGTGTCCAAAGCATCCTTTAAAAATTACGACTTCGGGATTTCCTATGGCCCTGCCGATGATCGTCTGCGCGATTTCTATATCCCGGCGCTTTCCAGAAGTATCCGTTACGACCGCAGTGCAGGATATTTTTCTTCGTCTGCCTTAGCTGTTGCTGCTGCCGGTGTCGCCCGTTTAATTAGCAATAATGGAAAGATGCGCCTTCTTGCGGGTGCTGATTTAAAAGAGCAGGATATTGCCGCCATTCAAAAAGGGCATGACCTATCTGAAATATTAAAAAAGAAATTCCTTTCTTTTCTGCATGATCCGGAGGAACTTGCCAAACAGCGCCTTGAAGTTCTGGCTTGGATGGTTGCTAATGATACTTTGAAAATTAAAGTCGTCCTGCCACAAAAATACGGCAAGCCGATTCCAGCACCGGAATCTTTGGACTACTACCATCCCAAAGAAGGGATTTTTTCAGATTTCGACGGAAACCAGATCGCGTTTTCCGGTAGTGTGAATGAATCTGCTCATTCTTGGGAAAAGAATTACGAACAATTTGCGGTGTATAAATCCTGGGATGCCAGTCAGCCGTACCTGAAACAGGTGAAGCACCGGTTTGAGCGGCTATGGAACGGCAAGGAACCTGACTGGATTGCACTTCCCATTCCAGAGGCCGTTACTGACCAACTTATCAAATTTAAGCCGCAAAAAGCGCCGATCAGAGATCCTCTTGAGAGTGTAAAACCGCTGGATTTTGCTGAACAGGCTGACATAAAAGAGCAGCTTTTATTTCAATTCCTTCGAGACGCACCTTACCTTCCCAACGGTCGTTTTTTAGCCAATGAAACAGCCACAGTGAGGCTGTGGCCTCACCAGAAAATTACAGTAGAAGATGTCGTCTCGAAGTTCCCGGCACGTTTTCTTCTTTGTTCCGAGGTGGGACTTGGGAAGACGATTGAAGCAGGTATGGCTTTGCGGCAGCTCGTTCTTTCCGGCAAGGTCAGGCGATGCTTAATTCTCACTCCCAAAAGTGTTGCAAGACAATGGCAGGAAGAGCTCTATGAAAAGGTGAGTTTAAATATTCCGCTTTATAGCGAAAAGATTTTTACGGACTATTTCCATAACATTTTACCGCAAAAAAACGGCAACCCCTGGAAGGCACATCCGGTGATGATCGCTTCATCGCAGCTTGCTAAAAGGAAGGAACGGCAGGAAGAACTTCTATCTGCAGGCCCTTGGGATTTAATCATTATCGATGAAGCTCACCATGCCAGACGAAAAGATTTCTTAGAAGACAGGCGGCGTTCAAACCGCTTGCTGGAACTGTTGGAAGGTACGGAAAAATTGCCCGGGCTTGCGGCTAAAACCAAGGGGTTGATTCTTTTAACGGCTACCCCCATGCAGGTTCACCCGGTGGAGGTATGGGACCTGATAAAGAACCTTGATCTTGGAGGACGCTGGGAAGCCTCAGATGAACACTTCCTTCGATTTTTTGAAGAGCTCCGCAAGCCCTATGAGCGTGTTGACTGGAAATTTGTTTTGAATATGTTTGAAGATTCCCTGGCGACCGGTACTGAACTGGACCCGATATTTGCAAAAATGGCTGAGGAAAGATTAGGGCCTGTCGAATGGGAGCAGATCAGATATCTGGCCAGATCCACCAGAAAACCCGTTCTCTTGAAACAATTTTCCCGTGACGGCCGTCTTTTCTTAACAGATATGGTTAAAAGACACACGCCGCTTCGCCGGCTTCTAAAACGAAGCACCCGCAAACTCCTGCACCGCTATAAGGAAAAAGGGATACTCAAGGATAGCGTTCCTAAACGCAGCCCCAAATCTGTGTGGGTCCCTTTGGCCGAAGATGAACGCCGTCTCTACGATCGCATAGAGGAATATTTCAGCGAATTTTACCAGAGATATGAAAGCGAGCGTAAAGGGCTTGGCTTTGTAATGACGGTTTATCGGCGGCGGCTGACCAGCTCATTTTATGCCGTAGAAAAAAGCCTTGAGCGTCGTCTTGCCTTTTTAAAGGGACAAATTGTTCCTGAAGCTTTACAAGGCCTTACGGAAGAGGAACTTGAACAAGAAGAGTTAAGCTTTGATATTGGCGAGGAGATCGATGAAGGCCAAAAGTTTTTCTCTAATGAAATTGAATATGTGGAGGATTTTTTAAGCGATCTAAGAAAACTTAAAGGTGATTCCAAATGGGAGCAGATACACGATGATGTTAAAGAAATTCTAAAAAGCCATGATACACTGGTCATTTTTACCCACTACACAGATACAATGGACTACCTACGAGAGCAGCTAAGGCAGGCCTATGGTTCCCAGGTTGCCTGCTATTCTGGGCGTGGCGGTGAGATTTGGAATGGATATCAATGGATTCTTCGCAGTAAGGAGGAAATCAAAAATGCATTCAGAAAAGCACGTGATATTAAAATTTTGCTTTGTACGGATGCCGCCAGTGAAGGATTGAATCTTCAGACCTGCAGCGTACTGATAAATTATGATATGCCTTGGAATCCAATGAGGGCTGAGCAGCGGATTGGACGCATTGATCGTATCGGCGGGCATCCGGTGGTTTTTATTCGCAATTATTTTTATCAGGATACCGTAGAGGCAAGAGTTTATCAGGCTTTAAGCAAAAGAATTGACCTGTTTGAATGGGTAATCGGAGAGCTTCAGCCCATTTTAAGTGGAATTGAACGCACCATTCAAGAGCTTGCCCTAATGCACAAAGCTCAAAGAAAAACAAGAATAGAGGAAGCCATACATCGCTTGAATCAGGAATACGATGAACAGGTTGCTCAGGGTCTCAAACTCGATGATTATCTTTTAGAGGAGGTACGAAGTGACCTGGAAGATGAACCACCGCTCAGCATGAAGGATCTGGAAAAAGTATTAACCCAGTCGCCGGCCTTAAGTTCTTATTGGAAAAAAGAATCCGAAGTCCCAAATGCCTGGATATTAAAAATAGAGTATGAAGAGATGTCTTTTACCTTTGATCATGAACTGTTTGATCGGTATCCTGAAACCTTTCGACTGATGACCTACGGTGAGCCAGTATTAGAGACACTATTCGAAATGGTTCGCCCTTTGCTGCACCCTGGAAAGGCAGATCTCCCTTTGGTTCGATATGCGATAGATAATCCTGAGCCGATAGTAGCTTATTACGTTTTGGATGAAAATGAAGCGAAGCCGATAAAGACATTAGAAGAATTGCAAAAAATTTTGGAACATGATCCTCCGGACAATGGACCTGGCAAAAAAGCAGAACAAGACGCAAAAGCACAATTTGAATTTATTGTCAAAGAATGCCATGAGAAAGCTTACGAAAAAAAACAAACCGAACATCGATGCCAATTATTTGCCCTTGAGGAACAGGGCCGGCAATTTCTGGTTAAATCGGCTTTATGCGATATCAGCCAGGCTCAACAGCCTTCACTCTTTGATCAGTCGCCCATAATAGCAGGTTTCGATGAGGATACGATTCAGCGCTTTAAAACAAAAGGGTTTCCATTTGCACCGCTCTTTCATTTGATAGACACAGAAGGTTTGAAACCAGAGCTAACCGATCCATATTGGCTGAAAGTTCAGGGAAGATCGGAAAGGGAAGTTCGAGGAATCCAAGATTATTTAAAGCGGCAAATCAAATCGCTTGTTGAAAATCTTAGTAAGCTAAAAAATATAGAAGTAAAGAAACCTGAAATGGCGCTACCGTCTGTCTTAAAGTTTTACAGTCCAAACCAAAAAGAAAAACCAAAATTGACTTTGATAAGCTCTCCGCCTCAAGAAGAATGGTTCATTCGTTATTTGCCGGTTTATACGCTGAAGGCAGCGGCGGGTTACTTCGGAGAAGGTGAAGCTGTGGAGCCGGAAGGTTGGGTAGAGGTAGACGAGATGGGCAAACTGGACGATAGAATGTTTGTGGCTTGTGCTGTAGGACGATCCATGGAGCCAAAGATTCAGAATGGTGATTACCTCGTGTTTAGAGCAAACCCGGTCGGTTCTCGTGATGGAAAGATTGTACTCGTCCAATATCGTGGACCGGAAGATCCGGAAACAGGCGGGGCTTATACCGTTAAGAAATATCGTTCTGAAAAAGTATCAGATGAAGAAGGTGGTTGGCGACACAAACAAATTATTCTTTCACCATTGAATTCAGAGTTTTTACCGATCATTTTGGAGGAAGATGAGGCAGGTTCAGTGAAAGTAGTTGCTGAGTATGTAGCAACGCTTAGCGACTGATATCAGAATGCCACGAGTATTAATCCGCTACAAGCTGTGGGCTGCTTTTTTTCATCTCTATGTAATTAAACGACATGACGTTGATTACATTATGGAAATATTTCCGATTGTTAAAAAGAAAGACATCCAAAAATACGGCGACTATCGCACCAAAATGTCAACCATAAAAATTTAAGACGAAATGAAAAAGGCCATGGAAACCGGTAACCCCTATCAAACGATACTTGATCCGCCACCAGCCGATCCAAGGGTGACTCATCGCTTAATGGAAACATAGTGATAGTGAGGGGAAAAGAACCAAACAAACATTTTAATTATTTACAATTGAATGTAACCGTTTTTATTTCGCTACCATCATCACAGTTTGGCGAAAGATATCGGAAAATATACTCAAGGAGGATTCAAATCTCCTTATATAGTACAACCAAGCAATTAACAAGGATGGAGGTGTAAAATGGCTGAAAAAGCATTCCATGATACTTCCAGAGCTGCTATTGAGATTCGGGAGCAGTTGGCTTCAGATAAACGCAGACTCGCCTTCTTCATGGGTGCAGGCACCTCAATGGCAGTAGGAATCCCTGGTATAGAAGCACTTACCAAAGAGGTAAAAAAAACCTTAGAAGCAGCCCAGGCAACCAATTTTGAAAAAATTTGCAAAGAGCTTAGAGAAAATTCTAACGTTGAGGACGTTCTGAACAGAGTAAGGCTTTATCGAGAGCTACTCGGCGATGACGATAGCAAAGCACTAAAGTCGATAACAGGCAAAGTTGTTAAAAAATTGGATACTGCAATATGTGGGGCCATCCATAAAAATGTAAGTATTGAACCACCGAAGGGTATCGTGCCGCACAAGACATTCGCGCAATGGTTATATGCATCTTATGCGGGACGCGGATGGCCAATTGAAATCTTTACGACTAACTACGACTTACTTCTCGAAAAGGCAATGGAGGAAGTAGGTGTACCATATTTTGATGGATTTATTGGATCTGTAACTCCGTTTTTTGCACCAGAATCCGTAGAGGCAGAGGAAACCAAAGCATATGAAGGAATTTGTCCGCCTCGGGCATGGACGAGATTATGGAAAATGCACGGCTCGGTCAACTGGTGCATCCGAGAAGTTGACCAGTCAGGGAAAAAGCACGTAACCCGTCTATCTGAAATCGCCTTCCCGGCAGGTGAAGAGCTTATGATATTTCCTTCGAGAGAGAAATACGTCGAATCACGAAAGCTACCTTTCTTAGCATATCAAGACCGTCTGCGGCGATTTCTGTCAAGAGGTGAAGCGGTTCTATTTATCATCGGATATAGCTTTTCAGATGAGCACCTAAACGAGATCATTTTTCAAGGCCTGCGAGGGAACAGTCGCTTGGCTGTAAACGTGCTTATATACGGGGTTGAGAAAGAATGTGATGGGAAAAGGATACTATCCCTACCAGAAACCGTCATCGAGCATGGAAAATCTTATCGAAACATGAGCATCTATGGTCCAGATAAGGCAGTAATCGGAGGCATAGTCAGAGAATGGTTACCACCTCCAAAAATAAAAGAGGACAATGTATACTGGTCCAATGATGAACACCGCTTCATTCTCGGCGATTTCAACGTGCTGGCTTTGTTCCTGGAACGTTTCATAGGTATTGGCACCCAAAGCGCATTCCGGGTGGCGGAGGAAACTGGAACCGAGGAGAGGGAAAATGAAGACTGATGTTACTTATCTCGGTGTTGTCCGAAGAGCAACTGGATCGAAGGTCTATGTTGAAGTCTCACCAGACATTCCCTCTGCAAGTCCGATTATCCACGGACGTGTCCACCGGTTGGGGCAAATTGGTTCATTTGTACGAATCCCTCTCGGATTCCTTAATTTGTATGGAGTCGTTTCTATGGTCGGTGCATCAGAAATGCAAAATTTAACAGAGGAAGAAATACCCATACCAGGTGGTCAACGTTGGGTCGAGGTGCAGCTTGTAGGAGAATCATACGGCCGTGGGGAATTCCAGCGAGGGGTCAGTGTTTTTCCCACTATAGATGATGAAGTTCATATTGTTACCGAGGAAGATTTGACTGTAATTTATGCACCCAGAGGGTCTTCCATGGTGGAAATTGGAACCCATGCCGCTTCCGAAAGCTTAGTGGCTTATGTTGATTTAGACAAAATCGTTACTCGACATTCGGCTATCGTCGGCTCCACAGGTAGCGGGAAGTCGAACACAGTTGCCGCTTTGCTAAAGTCTCTATCCTGTGATACATACCCCAGTGCTCGTATGGTCGTTATTGATCCACATGGTGAGTACGGAGCGGCCTTCCAAGATTCTGCGCGTATATTTTCTATCGGCGACAAAAAATATCCCCTATTTGTGCCTTATTGGGCACTCTCGTTTGATGAGTTAGCATGGTTTCTCGTCGACCGTCGAACTGCATCAGAGTCAATACAAGATATGAATCTTCGCGATAAAATTTTCAATGATAAAAAGACTTATTGTGACAAGCTTCGCGCGGGGAAGATCAGCGATGCCCTCATTACGGTGGACTCTCCTGTTCCTTTTTCACTTAGGGATGTATGGTATTTCTTTGACAGAAAGGAGCGAGCTACATACGAGGATATGGGGAGAACGAATGAAGCCCTTGAAATAGAGGGAGATCCAAAGATACTTAAACCTGCAAAGTTTAAACCACCTGGAGCAGGCAGTTCACCTCCGTTTAAAGCCCAGCCTCCACCTATTATGGGGGCGTATGTAAACAAGATGCTAGGGCGCTTAAAAGACAAGCGTTTCGATTTTCTTCTCTCACCTGGTGAATACGACGGAACGAATAAAGATATAAATGACCTGCTCTTAGATTGGATTGATCATGAATATGCTGTGACTGTTCTCGATTTAGGTGGTGTTCCATCAGAAGTGACAGACTTAGTAGTTGGTGTTTTGACGAGAATTCTATTTGAAGGAATGTTCTGGGGAAGAGATATCCCGGGCGTCGGTAAGCAACGTCCGTTGTTAATTGTCTTTGAGGAAGCACATTCATATCTTCCTAAGGATGGTTCGTCCCAATTCGTTGCGGGCTATGCGGCCCGTTCAGTCCGACGTATTCTGAAGGAAGGTCGAAAATACGGTGTTGGTGCTATTGTCGTAAGCCAGCGGCCTTCAGAGTTAGATGAGACAATTCTTTCCCAGTGTGGAACCTTCTTTTCACTTCGTCTTACAAACATTGGTGACCAGGGGCGCGTGAAAGCAACAGTGCCTGACGCTCTTTCTGGGTTATTAGATCTCCTGCCAGCACTCCGTACTGGTGAAGCGATAGTGCTTGGCGAAGCGATGCAGATACCAAGTCGAATCAGATTACCGCTTATTGAGCCAAGGCCCAAAAGCGATGATCCTGAAGTTGCGGAATGCTGGAAAAAACAAAGAATCGATAATCCCGCTTATGATTTGGCTGTTACAGGTTGGCGTCAACAGAGAATGCCCACACCACCTGCTGAAAGAATCGTGGAGGAAGGAGAAAACAATGGAGAGAATACCGGTTCAATCGACTAATTTGGCATCAGTAGGATACGAAATAGGGACAGCGACAATGGAGGTTGAGTTTTTGAATGGCTCTGTTTACCAGTACTTTGGTGTTTCCGAATCCGTCTATGATGGATTGCTGAATGCGCCATCAAAAGGTAGTTACTTCGACCAGTTTGTCAAAAAAGCTGGGTACACATACGCTAAAATAACATAGCTGAAAAACTGAAGGACCAGGACTCAACAATTGATAATATTGATAACAGGCTCAAAGCATTAAAAAATTGAGACCTGACACCCATCAAGATGTTGAACAGAATTAGGTATTGCTAAATTGATAGACCTTTGAAGCATAATTTAAAGGTCGCTAACGTTATGCCAGGGTTTGAGAATTCGATATTAATGGTGAAAATTAAACTATGATTCGACTAACAGCATCTGATTTCTATACTTATTTTCGTCCTTCCAAGTGTGAATTACGCATTTACCTCAGAAGTGTTGGCATGAAGGAGGCGCCTCCGGGGCCGTTTGATGAAATTCTGTTTCGGCTTGGAGAGCGACATGAAAAAGCACATCTTGCCACATTTCCTGAATATTTGGATCTCAGTGATGGAACGATCCAAGACCGTATAAATAAAACAAAGGAGGAGATCCAAAAGGGCACCTCAGCCCTCTATCAAGCTGTTTTGAAATCCAAATACAAATTAAGAGGAATAGACTGTGAAATCGTTGGAGAGCCTGATTTTATGATTTGGCAGAAGAATGATTACATCATATGCGACTCTAAATTATCTCGCAGAATTAATGAAAAAGATCATCCGGAAATCCTGAGGCAATTGGAAATCTACGGTTGGCTTTATGAACAAACATTTGGAAAGCCTCCAATGGCCCTTCATGTCCATTCGGGCACCGGCGATATCGTGGAAGTGCCATATGACGGGGGTGTAACGGCACTACAGTATTTTGAAGAGATTATCGCTTTAAAGATTTCGAAATCGGAACCTTACAGTCCTGTCGGATGGAGTAAATGTGGCGGCTGTCCTTTCCATGGCCATTGCTGGCCAAAAGCAGAGCGAAATAATGATGTAGCTATGATTCAGGGGGTCGATCAAAGCCTTGCAAAAGAATTAAAAAATCAGGGAATAGATACCATTGAAGATTTGCTAAACCATTTCGATGAAAATAGCCTTGCAGACTTCAAACGGCCTCGGGGCATCAGGATGCAGCGTGTTGGCAAACAGGCTGTCTCTATCCTCAGGAACGCTAAATCTATGTTAACTAATCAGGAGTTCATTATTGTGGCACCCTCTGTTCCCGATCATTCAAACTACGTAATGTTTGATTTAGAGGGATTGCCGCCGCATTTAGATGAACTCGGAAAAATTTATTTATGGGGTATACAGGTTTATGGTGAAGAGAAGAGCGACTTCAGACCTGCCGTAGCAGGATTTGGTGAGGATGGCGACAAGGAGGGGTGGATGACTTTTATAAGTAATGCCAAAACAATTTTTGACCGATATGGTGATATTCCTTTTGTTCATTGGAGCCATTATGAGCGAACGAATATTAATAAATATATAGAAAAGTATGGTGATATTGGGGGAATAGCTGAGCGAGTGAGCAAAAACATGTTGGACTTACTGCCTATTACTCAAAATTCCATCGTCCTTCCGCTCCCGAGCTATAGCTTAAAAGTGGTTGAAAAATATGTGGGTTTTAAAAGAACTTTAAGGGAATATGGGGGTGACTGGGCTATGGCGAAATACATCGAAGCTATTGAAACAGAGGACCCCGATGAAAGAGATGAAGTTATGAATCAAATACTCGACTACAACCGGGAGGACTTGGAAGCCACATGGGCTGTTTTAAAATGGCTGAAGTCAAAATGTGAATAAAGTGCATTAGGTTCTTAACACTTTGCAACATAAGCTACATGAAAAAATTGACGAACGAATCTAATTTTAACATTTCACCATAATCAAGGGGCACAGCCGATGTCTCTCAAAATTTTTTGCACCTCGGACCTTCACTTGGGCATGAAGTTCGCGAATTATCCGGATAATATTCGGGAATCTCTGGTCGAAGCACGTTTTAAAACCCTTGAAAGCCTCGTCGAAAAGGCAAATTATGAAAAATGCGATCTTTTCGTCGTGGCCGGGGACCTTTTTGACAGAATTTCGGTTGCCAAAGGAGATATCGCCAGGGCTGCCCAAACTCTTGCAGAGTTTCAGGGTCAACTGGTAATCGTACTGCCCGGAAACCACGATTATATTGAACCGGATAAAACCAATTTGTGGACTTACTTTGACGATCACACCGGGGATCATGTTCTTGTAATGCGGGAAAAGCGGGTTTTTAGCTTAGCGTCTTATAATATAGATATTAACCTTTATCCAGGGCCGTGTCATGCCAAGCATTCTTCGGAAAACGCCATCGGATGGATCAGGGACGTGGAAAGAGATGACAGTGTGAAACATCATATCGGAATTGCTCACGGCAGCCTGGAAGGTTTTTCACCGGATTTTGATAAAACGTATTACCCCATGACGGTCGATGATATAGTAGGCTGCGGATTGGATTTATGGTTCCTGGGCCATACCCACATGCAGTATCCGGTTACTCCTGGGTCAATGGATTATATATTCTATACCGGTACGCCTGAGCCGGATGGATTCGGCTGCAGCCATGAAGGCAAAGCCTGGATCGTTGAAATCGATGCAGGAAAGAAGATTACTGCCAGATCCGTTTCTACGGGGACCTTTCGCTTTATCCAGGATGAAATCCAAGTTCTTACTATAGATGACATTGAAGCCCTGAAAACGCGCTATGACAGCTCTGAATTCAAGAAAACTTTGCTGAAGCTGAAAATTAGAGGACGGTTGCCGGAGGATGCTTACAATTCACTGGAGTCGGCAAGGGAATTGATAGAGAAACAACTTTTTCATTTAAATTGGGATGACAGTCAGATTACTAAGGAGATAACACCGGCGGAAATAAACAAAATGTTCAGCAAGGATTCTTTTCCGCATAGGCTTTTGATGGAGCTTTCAAAAAACGAAAAAGATTTTGAAGCTCTTCAGGAGGCCTATGATCTGATCAACGAGGTCAGGAAATGATTATATCCCGAATAATTCTTTCCCCTTTTGCCGGCATACCCCATCTCGATTTAAGTTTTAATGACGGTTTAAATGTCATATTCGGTGTCAATGAGGCGGGAAAATCGACAATATTCCATGCGCTTTACAACGTTATCTTCACCGAAGCAAAACTGACGCCCGCTCGTTTTCAAAAGATAATGGGCAGATTTTTGCCCATAGGAGGCGGTGATACTATTGCGGTGGAACTATATTTCAAGCACAAAAACACGGATCATTATCTTAAACGAAAATGGGGCCCATCGGCTGAAGCGGCGCTAAAATTACCTAATGGCAACATTATATCGGACGAATCGACCATGGCTGAGTATTTGGAAGAATGTCTGAGCGCTTCAGAAGGCACCTATCGGTCGGTTCTAATGACCAAACAAACCGGTCTGACCGGCACTTTGGAAACCCTAAAAAAAGAACATGCGGAAACCATCAAAAATCTTGGCGATATTTTGAAGACCGCTGTACTTGAAACAGACGGCGTTTCGATCGAAAAATTCAGAGATCAGCTCGAAACCGAGTTTAATGAATACTTCAGTCGCTGGGACCCGAACAAAAATCGTCCTGAAGGCGGCAAGGGTATTGAAAAGCCGTGGAAAAAACAGGTCGGTCAAATTCTACAGGCCTATTATGATAAAGAGACGGTTCGAGTGGCTTTTGAGAAAGCTTGCCAGGTAGAAGAAGCCATCGACTTGGCAAATCAGAAAATCGCAGGGACAAAAAAAGAGAGAGATGAAATAGAGCGTTACGTTGTAACGAACAAAAAAGCCGCCGGAGATGTCCAGGAACGAAAAACAATCCTTGTTCAGATAGAAAATGTCGGCAAGGATCTTGCTGAATATAAGAAAATAAACAGGGACTGGCCGGTACGGGAAAAGAAATTACAGGATCTAAACAGCAATCTACCGGAACAGGAAAAGCAGGTCGAGGCTTTAAAGCAAAAAAAGGCCCAGGCTGAACAGGCTGAAAAAAACCGTAAAAACGTGGAAAAGTATAAAGCCGTTTCAGCCAGAAAGAAGCAGGTGGAAGACGCAGAGAATAACCTGAAATCCGAACAAGTACTCACAGACGAGGATTTAAACGCAATTGACGGCGGCTTCAAACAGTTGAACATGCTAAAAACGGAGTTGGCAGCCGGTAAGCTTTCTGTGAACTTTGAAGCCAAAAAGCCGCTTGCCGTATCGGTCACAAAAGATTTGGAAGAACCAATAAAAGAGAGCTTGAAGCCGGGAGAGTCAAAATCGTTTGAAGCAGGCGGAAGATTAAGATTAGACCACCCGGACTGGGGCTTGGAAGTCACCACGGGTGAGGGTGATTTTGCCGATCTCGTTCAAAAGATAGAATCCTCAAACAAAGCTCTTGATAAACTTTTAAAAAAACACAATGTCACATCTTTAGAAGAAGCTAAAAAGATAAACCGAACATATGAAACATGCCGCCAGGCGGTGAAAACCGCACAAGATAATCTTAAAGACGAACTGGGAGATACATCTTTTGAAGAACTTGAGTCATTGATCAAGGCTGTTGCTGAATTGCCGGATGTTGAGCCGCTGGCAGATGTGGTTGGAAAACTCGTAACTTCACAAAATCAATTAGAAAAAATAAATACCGAGCTAACCCAACAGAAGCAAGTATTAGATGAGTATCACAAGAAATACAAGGATACAGATTCGCTACTAAATACGATGACGGATGCCATCCAGAAAGAAAAAGATTTAAACAAAAAATTAGATGCACTTTCACCGCTGCCCGATGGGATCGAGGATGTTGAGATATTTATTGAAGAGTATAAACAAAAGCAAGAAGAGTTAGCCCGATTAAACGAAGCTTTGAAGGAACTCGAAATCGAGCGCGCCGGAATACACGCGCCGGATGAGTCTTCTGAAGAACTCCAAAAACAACTCGATGAATTGAACGAAAAGTTTGATATTGTGCTCCGAAAAGGCAAAGCGATTTTGAGGGTCAAGACAGTTGCTGATGAACTTGGCGAACATTTAGACCAGCAGGCATTTCTTGGTTTGAAAAGCGATATAGAAAGCTTTATTTCCGGAATGACGGATAAGAGATACAAAAAAATAACGATTGATGAAAGCCTTCCAACCGGATTCGTACGAAATGACGGAAATGTGCTCGAAACAGATCTGCTTTCAACAGGCACTTTGGATGTGCTTGGCTTGGCCCTGCGGCTGACCATGGCAAATTATTTTCTGAAAGACCAAGAAGCCTTTCTTGTTATGGATGATCCTCTGGTTGATATGGATATCAATCGCCAATCAAGGGCCGCTAACCTTCTCAAAGAATATTCAAGAACAAAACAATTAATCATTTTCACATGTCATCCAAGCCATGCTGATCTTTTAGGTGGCAACAGAATTGTTATGGATTAGGATAAATCATTATTTAATAATTTTTCAGATAGTTTTATTTAATAGGAGGCTATTTTGAAAATTCAAACAATTCTTGATCACATTGATTCAGGCCATATTGCACTACCTGAATTTCAGAGAGGATATGTTTGGAACCGTGACCAGGTGCGCAGTTTTATGCACTCCTTATACAAAAAACACCCGGTTGGCAGTTTGCTGGTGTGGGTTACGGGTGCAGACGCTGCACCGGCAAGAGGAAACGGAGAACTTGCACCAGGAGTTGTAAAGCTTTTACTGGATGGCCAACAGAGAATTACCTCGCTTTATGGAATTATCCGCAATCGACCACCTGAATTTTTTCAAGGCGATACAAAAGCTTTTACCGGCCTATACTTTAATTTGGATAATGAAATTTTTGAATTTTACGCTCCCATGAAGATGCAAGATAATCCACTTTGGATCAATGTTACCGAAGTCATGCAAGCTGGTGCAGGCGAGGCCATTAAAAAGATTGTGACAAATCCGGATCTACAGGAGAATCTAAACTCATACATTAACCGGCTTACCGATATTGATGCCATAAAGGGAATTCAGTTGCATGTTGATGAGGTTACCGGTGAGGAAAAAACCGTGGATGTTGTGGTCGATATCTTTAACCGGGTCAACAGCGGCGGAACCAAGCTTTCCAAGGGGGATCTTGCTCTTGCTAAAGTATGTGCCTCATGGCCGGAAGCCCGGGATGAAATGATAAAACGACTAAAAAAGTGGGATTCCGCCGGTTTTCAGTTTAAACTAGAATGGCTCCTCCGGTGTGTTAATACAATCGTAACCGGGGAAGCTTTGTTTTCGGCCCTTGAGAATGTAGATACTCCCATGTTCAAAAATGGATTAGAGCAAGCAGAAAAATATATCAACAAGCTTTTGAATCTAATTTCCGGTCGTCTGGGATTAGATCACGACCGTGTCCTCGGAAGCCGTTATTCTTTCCCGCTGTTGGTACGTTACCTGCATCAGGTTGACGGGAGTTTTGGTGATTACACAGAGCGAGATAAACTTCTGTATTGGTATATTCATACCTTTCTCTGGGGACGCTATGCAGGTTCGACAGAGTCTGTTTTAAACCAGGATCTTGCTGCAATTGAAGAGACAGATGGAGCCTTAGACAATCTGGTCAATCAACTACGTCAGAATCGAGGTGACCTCAAACTGACACCGGATGACTTTAAGGGTTGGAGCCGAAGCGCCAGGTTCTATCCCCTGCTGTATATGTTAACCAGAGTTGGTCGTGCCAAAGACTGGGAAGATGGTATTGAGTTGAGAGAATGGCTTTTGGGAAAAACAGCTTCCCTTCAG
>Ga0209986_10003146_pt1 | contig 14618 bp, 12 predicted proteins | sample BlataG_FD_183168 | JGI IMG/M metagenome (GOLD analysis project Ga0209986, IMG submission 183168) | Deep subsurface microbial communities from Black Sea to uncover new lineages of life (NeLLi) - Black_00105 metaG (SPAdes) (version 2) | ecosystem: Environmental > Aquatic > Marine > Oceanic >...
AGCAGGGTCGGCTTCAAATACCTCCAGATGACGCACCGTTACCTTCTCATTTCCCATATGTCCTGCCATGCGTGTCCCTTTAAGCACCCTACCGGGAGAGGCACCAGCACCTATGGAGCCTGCGTGACGATGGCGGTCTGACTGCCCGTGTGTTTTGGGGCCGCCGGCAAAGTGATGGCGCTTTACCACGCCAGCAAAGCCCTTGCCCTTTGACACCCCGGTAATATCAACCAGGTCACCTACCTTAAACAGGCTAACATCAATCCTGTCTCCAACTTTAACGGCTTCAGCATCGTCCACCCTGAATTCTCGGAGATATTTAAGCTGTCCCAGCTCTTTGAGGTGCCCCCGCCGAGGGGAGTTAAGTCGCTTAGTTTCCCCGAATCCAAGCTGGACAGCATTATACCCATCCTTAGTCGCAGTTTTAATCTGGGTTACAGCGCATGGGCCAGCCTCAATGGCAGTTACTGCTTCTGCTTCACCATTGTCTCTAAATATCTGGGTCATGCCCAGTTTTCTACCAATAATTCCCTGGATGGCGAAATTGTCCACCAAGCTTACTCCTTTATCCCAACTTTCTATATTTTAATATCAATTTCAACTCCCGAGGGTAGGTTGAGGCTAGCCAAGGCGTCTATGGTTTTAGAAGTTGTTTCCACAATGTAAATAAGGCGTTTATGAGTTCGGATTTCAAACTGCTCCTGCGAGTCTTTATCTATAAATGGGGAGCGAATGACACTGAACTTCTGAATATGAGTCGGCAGAGGCACTGGTCCGGAAACAACAGCTCCAGTGCGTTCTACTGCAGCTACAATCTGCTCGGCAGATTGGTCAAGTATCTTGTGGTCAAAGCTCTTTAGTTTAATACGAATCTTCTGTTTAGCCATATAAAAACACCTTAAAATTTCAGTTAATTTCTGAACTCACCTCATTAAGTATAATCTCAAGGATATATTATTTACCAACCTACTCCCTTTATCCCCCTCCCTTTCAAAGGGAGGGGGAAGCCAGGTTTTGAAGGGGCTTCGCCCCTTCAATCTTCCCTTAGTAGAGACTTAGGTTTTGACAACAGTTCATCTTCTCCCCATAGTTTTAACCTGGTCTACCAATTCAGCCGGTAGCTCCTGATACTGATAAACTTCCATAGAATGGGTGGCTCTGCCCTGAGTTAATGACCTGATGACAGTGGTATAGCCAAAGGTCTCAGCTAATGGTATAAAGGCACTAATGGCACATATTTCGCCGCGTGTGTTGATGGCTTCAATGCGTCCCCGCCTTGAATTGAGGTCACCTATTATATCACCAAGAAACTCCTCAGGGGTAACCACCTCCAGCCTCATAATAGGCTCGAGAAGAATAGGTTTGGCTTTAATGACCCCGTTCTTTAGAGCCATTGAGCCGGCTATTTTAAAGGCTAACTCCGAGGAGTCAACCTCATGATAACTACCATCATAAAGGGTGGCTTTAATATCAACCAGAGGGTAGCCAGCCCATACTCCACTGCCCATAGCCTCTTTAATACCGGTTTCTACTGCTTTGATGAATTTCTTTGGTATAGCTCCACTTTTAACCCGGCCTACAAATTGAAAACCGGTGCCCCGTTCCACAGGCTCAAGCTCAAGGCAGACGTGACCATATTGTCCATGGCCACCAGTTTGCCTAATAAATTTGCCTTCAACTCGCACCGGCATAGTAATAGTCTCTTTATAGGCAACCCGTGGCGTACCCACTTTTGCCCCCACCCCAAACTCACTAAGCAACCGACCTACTATAACCTCCAAGTGAAGCTCGCCCATACCTGAGATAATAGTTTGTCCTGTCTCCTCGCTGTAATCTACCTTGAAGGTAGGGTCCTCCTCGGTCAGTTTTTGCAGGGCTTCGCCTAATTTGTCCTGTTCAGCCCTAGTTCTGGGTTCAACGGCGATAGAGAGCACTGGCTCAGGGAAACGGATAGATTCAAGAAGCACCGGTTGAGAGTGCTGGCACAGGGTATCACCGGTGAAGGTATTCTTAAGGCCCAGTGTAGCTACAATAGCCCCGGTGTCAGCCTCAACCACCTCCTCACGATGATTAGCATGCATTAATAATAGGCGTCCAATGCGCTCCTTCTTGCCCCGAGTTGAGTTAAATATCTGGGCTCCTGCCTCCACCCTGCCCGAATATACTCTAAAATAGACCAGTCTGCCCACGAATGGGTCAGAAACCGACTTAAAGGCCAAGGCTGAAAAGGGGGCATCATCTTTAGCCAGACGAGCAACCTCAGCCCCTGTCCTGGTATCGGTAGCCCTTACCGGCGGCATATCCGATGGAGAGGGAAGATAGCTTATAATAGCGTCAAGTAATAAGCGAATGCCTTTATTTCTTAGTGCGCTGCCGCAAAGAATGGGCACCCCTTTATTAGCCAAGGTTGCCTTTCTCAAGGCGAGTTTTAACTCAGGGGGGGTTATATCTTCACCCCCAAGATAAGCTACCATAATCTGGTCATCGCACTCAGCCAATTTCTCAATAAGTTCCTGGCGAAATTTGGTACAGGTTGCCCGGGCTGGCTCAGGAATAGCTACCTCCACTGGTTCTGAATCAGGGTTGCCATCAAAGCTCCATGCCTTATTCTCCACGAGGTCAATAATGCCCTGATATGAGGCGCCACTGCCTAAGGGCAATTGTATGGGTAATGGATTAGCTTTCAATCGCTCTTTAATCATAGACAAACTGTGGTTAAAACTAGCACCGACTCTATCCATCTTATTGAGGAAGCAAATCCGGGGCACATGATATCTATTAGCCTGTCGCCATACTGCCTCAGATTGAGCCTCAACCCCAGCCACAGCATCGAAAACCACTACCCCCCCATCCAGCACTCTAAGGCAGCGTTCTACCTCAGCAGTAAAATCCACATGGCCTGGGGTATCAATAATATTGATGCGGTGGTCATGCCAATAACAGGTAGTAGCGGCAGCGGTGATAGTAATACCACGCTCCCTTTCCTGCTCCATCCAATCCATAACGGCTGTGCCTTCATCCACCTCACCGATTCTATAGGTGCGACCAGTATAATATAGCATCCTCTCGGTGACAGTGGTCTTACCGGCATCAATGTGAGCGATAATAGCTATATTTCGTATGGAGTCTAACGGGAAACTTCTGGGCACAGTCCCATCCTCTACCTTAAACTTTACTGATATTGGGTTTTTTAGCATAATATTAGAATTACTAACGGAAATTTCTCACCATCTATAGTGGGCAAAGGCTCTATTGGCTTCAGCCATTCTATGAGTATCATCGCGCTTTTTAATAGTTGCCCCCTGCCCCTCTGAGGCACTACTAAGTTCAGCAGCCAGCTTCTCTGCCATAGATTTACCTGGTCGAGCTCTGGATGATTTTATCAGCCAGCGCATAGCTAGAGACAAGGCTCGGTCGGAGCGAACCTCCACTGGCACCTGATAGGTAGCACCCCCCACCCGGCGTGGCTTTACCTCAAGTTGAGGGGTGGCATTGCGTACCGCCTGCTCTAAAACACTGACCGGGTCTTTTGACTTCTGCTGGTCTATAATTTGTAGAGCACTATACACAATCCTCTCGGCTGTGCTTTTTTTGCCATTCATCATTATCTTGTTAATCAACCTAGCCAGAGTTACATTGTGATACTTAGCATCAGGGGGTATCTCTCTTTTTACAGCCTGAGCCCGCCTTGGCATTTTTTACCTCCTGTATCTAAGCGCTTTCAACCAGGTCTTTGGCTCGCTTAGTCCCATACTTGCTACGACCCTGACGGCGGTTAACAACACCGCTAGCATCCAGTGCGCCTCGAATAATATGATAACGAACACCGGGTAAGTCCTTCACCCGCCCGCCGCGAATCAGGACTACGGAGTGCTCCTGCAACTCATGTCCCTCCCCAGGGATATAAGCTGTTACCTCTAACCCATTAGTTAACCGCACCCTAGCTACTTTGCGCAGTGCTGAATTAGGCTTCTTGGGGGTGGTAGTCTTAACCTGAACACAAACCCCCCGCTTCTGAGGGGAGCCTTTCCCCCGCAGCGTCTTATTTTTTAAAGCATTGTAACTAAGACGCAATGCTGGCGTTTTGGTTTTCTTAATAACCTTCTTACGCCCCTTACGAACCAACTGATTAACTGTAGGCATTGGTCAGCCTCCTAACCCATACAATTTTAATGGATGAGCCTTAGCTCATCCATTAAAAGCCCTAGTGATAAATTGAACGTTTAAACTTCAATTAATCAACTATAAGACACTAATTTTTAAGTTTACCACAGCTAATGGTTAACTGTCAACAACCTGTATTCCGGGTCGTTTATCCAAGGGAACAAGGGGGCTAATAACACTGGCGCAATTGACGATTAAATAGGCTTATGATAATATTAAACTGCTTCAGCTAGGGTTATGTAAATCGCCTTTATTTATCCTTTGCTATTCAGTGTTATTCCTGTCAGCCCTGCTGCTGAGGGGAAGGAATTATGCAAGTAGAAGAAGAGTTAGCCAAGTTATTACCTAAGAAAGATATGGTGCTAACCATCGGGGTTTTTGACGGGGTTCACCTCGGTCATAAATACTTGATTTCACAACTAATGGAGCATGCCAGGCAGGAGGAGTTGCTTGGTGGGGTGGTAACGTTTCGCCAGCATCCCCAGGAGGTGCTGTCACCCCGAACCAAGCTACCATTCCTGACTGACCTTGGTCAAAGAACCAATCTTCTCAAAAATGAAGGTGTTGATGCTATCATTACCCTGTTCTTCACCAGTGAGGTGGCTCAGCTCAGTGCCAGCCAATTTGTTAGTCTGCTAAAGAGATACCTCAGGATGCGTGGGCTGCTAATCGGACCTGACTTTGCCTTAGGTCGGGATAGAGAAGGCAAGCCTGATGTGCTTCGCAGGCTAGGGCAAGATATGAACTTTAGTGTTACTGTAATACCCCATATAATAATAGATGGTGAGGTAGTAAGTAGTACCGCCATCAGGAAGGCTCTAGCCGATGGTGATATGAAACGGGTGCTTAACCTAATAGGTCGCCCCTTTAGCCTTCACGGGCGTGTAATCAGTGGGACAGGGCGAGGGCTAGGGTTAGGTTTTCCTACAGCCAATCTAAATATAGGTCCAAAACAAGCTCTCCCCGCCGAAGGGGTTTATGCTACCCGGGCTTATATTGATGACAAGGCTTACCAATCAATGACCAATATTGGTAAGCGCCCTACTTTTGGTGACAACCAGCGCACCGTAGAGGTTCATATCCTTGACTACGGCAACGAGCTGTATGGGCGTAAGCTAAAAATTGATATTATTAAGCGACTTCGTGGTGAGAGGCAATTTGACTCAATTGAGGAATTAAAGAAACAGATAGCCGAGGATGTAAAGCAAGGCAGAGCGATATTAAATCCGGGGTAGAAACTAAGCATGGATACTAAAGAAAAAGCTAAAATCAGCCAGGATATAAACCACTTGCTAAAGCGAGGGGTAGCTGAAATTATAGTTGAAGAGGAGATGATAGAGCTACTGGGCTCAGGCAAGAAACTACGGCTAAAAGAGGGTTTTGACCCCAGTTTCCCCGATATCCACCTGGGGCACATGGTTTCACTGAGGAAGCTGCGCCAATTTCAGGAATTAGGGCATCAGGTTGTTCTCATCGTGGCTGATTGGACAGCTCAGATTGGTGACCCAAGCGGGGTATCTGTTACTCGCCCCATGCTGTCCAAAGAGCAGGTTCAGGCTAATGCTGAAACCTACATGAAGCAGTTCTTCAAGGTAGTTGACAGGGAAAGGACAGAGGTGAGGTGGCAGAGTGAATGGTTTGGTAAATTTAGCCTCAGCGATATTATTCAGCTTACCAGCAAGTTTACCATAGCTCAACTACTAGCCAGAGAGGATTTCAGTAACCGGTATAGTGCCGGGCGACCTATTACTATGACTGAACTACTCTACCCATTGCTCCAAGCCTATGACTCGGTAGCCATCCAAGCTGATGTTGAGTTTGGCGGCACCGACCAGAAGTTTAATCTACTGGTGGGCAGGGAGCTTCAAGGCACAGTTGGGCAGCAACCTCAGCAAATCTTACTGGTGCCTATTCTCATCGGCACCGATGGTAGTCAAAAGATGAGCAAAAGCCTAGGCAACTATATTGGTGTTGATGAGCCGCCTGAGGAGATATATGGTAAGGTTATGTCTATCCCTGATAGCCTGATTATGCAATATTTTGAATTGGTGACTGATGTTGCCGAAGAGGAGCTGGAGGAATTCAGGCAAGGGCTTGAGGCGGAAGCGGTTAACCCAATGACAGTTAAGAAGCGACTGGCGAGGGAGATTGTGGCACAGCTTTACAGTCAAAAGGCAGCTACTGAAGCTGAGGAGCATTTTGTTAAGGTATTTCAGAAGAGGGAAGCGCCGGAAGAAATAAAGGAATACCAGGTTGACCTGCGTGCTGGCATTGGTCTTAGGGATATACTTATGGAAACACATCTGGCTAAAAGCCGCAGCGAGGCGAACAGGTTGATTGCCCAGGGAGCTGTCAGCATAGACGGTGAGAAAATATCCGATAACATAGCTACTGTAAAAAGTGGGAGCATCATTAAAGTGGGCAAACGGCGCTTTGCTAAAGTTATAAATACTGATAGAATATAGTATAAAAATAGGAAGGAGATAGATGGAGCATCTACGCATTCCAGGACCTACCCCCTGCCCTGAGGGGGTTCTTCAGGCGATGACCAAGCAGATGATAAATCATCGGGGGGAGGAATTTGGGCAGATACTAAATGAGATAACAGCCAAGCTAAAAATATTGTTCCAGACCAAGGGTGATGTAGTAATACTTACTGGTTCGGGGACGGGTGGCCTGGAGGCAGTTATTGTTAATAGTCTATCTCCGGGGGATAAGGTATTATCGGTGTCGGTTGGCGTTTTTGGGGAGCGCTTTGCCGCCATTGCTGAGCAATTTGGGGCTGAGGTAATTCCACTTCGCTTTGAGTGGGGCAAGGCAGCCGATGCGGATGCTATTCGCCAGGCTCTCCAGGCTGAACCAAAAATCAAGGCAGTGCTGGTCACCCATAACGAAACCTCCACTGGCGTTACCAACGACCTGGCTTCAATTAGCTCGGTAGTAAAGGAATTTGACAAACTGCTACTGGTTGACGCCATCAGCAGTATGAGCTCAATCAATCTGCCGGTAGATGACTGGCACTGCGATGTTACCGTTACTGGTTCCCAGAAGGGGTGGATGGTTCCCCCTGGTCTGGTTATGGTTAGCCTGAGTCAGGAGGGGTGGCAGGCGCAAGCCAAAGCCAAGATGCCCCGCTTTTACTGGGATTTTGCCAAAGCCAAGAGCTACCTAGAGAAGGGTCAGACGCCGTGGACACCAGCCATTTCCACCATATTTGGGCTATCGGTATCGCTGGAGATGATGCTAAGGGAAGGTTTAGCTAATATCATAGCCCGACATGCCCGGGTTGGGCAGGCAGCCCGAGATGGGGTAAAATCGCTGGGGCTATCCCTTTTCGCCGAAGAGGGTTACGCCTCCAATACGGTTACCGCTGTAACTGCTCCGGATGGGCTGGATACTAAAAAGATGCTCCGCATTCTCAGGGAGGAACACCGGGTTGTGCTCAGTGGGGGACAACAGAGATTAGCCGGCAAGATATTTCGCATTGGTCACCTGGGCTGGGTAAATGAAGGGGACATTGAAGCAGTAATCTCAGCTTTAAAGGTAGTACTGCCGCAGGCAGGGTTTAGGAGTGGCAGATAAAAAATGAAGGTTTTAGTAGCTGACCCTATTTCTAATGAAGGTATAGATATTCTACGTAGCTATGCTCAGGTAGATATTAAGCCAGGGCTAAAGCCAGAGGAACTCATATCTACTATAGGCGATTACGAAGCGCTGATAGTACGCAGTCAGACTCAGGTCTCAGCCAAGGTTATAGAAGCCGGGAAAAGGCTACAGGTTATCGCTCGAGCCGGCGTTGGTGTAGACAATATTGATGTAGAAGAGGCAACCAGATATGGTATTATAGTAGTTAATGCTCCAACTGCCAATACTGTCTCAGCAGCCGAGCATACCATTGCCCTTATACTTGCCTCAGCCCGCAATATTCCCCAAGCTAATGCCGTGCTCAAATCTGGGGTATGGCGACGGAGTGATTTCCTGGGCACTGAGGTCAGAGACAAGACATTAGGTATTATTGGACTAGGTAAGGTGGGTTCAGAGGTAGCCAGGCGCGCCCGTGGGCTAGAAATGAAGCTCATTGCCTATGACCCCTTCATCTCCGTTGAGTATGCTAATAACCTGCAGGTGAAGCTTGTTCCCTTAGAACAATTGCTCAAGGAATCAGACTTTATTACCCTCCACCTGCCGCTAACAGCATCAACCAAGAGACTGCTGAAAGCCAAAGAGCTGGCTTTGGTCAAACCAACAGCCCGTATCATTAACTGCTCCAGGGGCGGGCTAATTGATGAAGAAGCACTAGCCAAGGCAGTAAGGGAGAAAAGAGTGGCAGGTGCTGCCATTGATGTCTTCCCTACCGAACCGACTACCAAGAGCGTCCTCTTTGAAGAGGATAACATAATTGTCACCCCCCATTTAGGTGCTTCAACTACTGAAGCTCAAGCTACGGCAGCTAAGGATGTGGCTAAGCAAATTATTGATGTATTTAAGGGACAGCCACCAAGGTATTCGGTTAATGCTCCCTTTATCCCGGCTGAAACGCTATCAGTGCTGGCACCGTTTATAAAGGCGGCTTCCATAACCGGCAAGCTGGTCAGCCAGTTGGCTGAGGGGCAAATGAACACTATTCTGATTAAATATAATGGTGAGATTTCCAATTATGATACCAATGCTCTCAAGGCAACTGTTCTGGGGGGATTGCTTGAGGAGATAAGTGAAGAACGGGTTAACCTGGTTAATGCTAACCTGGTAGCTGCCCAGCGAGGTCTGACAGTGGTGGAGCAGAAGGAAGCTACCTGTGAGAACTATGCCAGCCTCATTACTGTAGAAGCTACTACCAACATTGGAGTTACTATGGTGTCTACTACGGTAATGCGCAGGGAATCGCATATTATCCAGGTTAATAACTACTGGCTTGATATTGTGCCCTCAGGGGCTTACTTTCTGTTTATTGGACACCGAGAGCGTCCCGGGCTGATGGGGACGATAGGCAAGATAACCGGTGATGCCGAGATAAATATTAGCGCTATGTATGTAAGCCGCCTTAAACCCAAGGGGCAAGCATTAGCCGTATTAGCCCTGGATGAACCACTGCCCGAGGAGCAACAACAACAAATACGAGCTATCCCTGATGTCTATTCTGCCAAACTGGTAAAGCTGTAAGGGAGAGGTTAGGGGGCTACACCAGCCGATGGAAAACTAAGCCGGCTGGTGCTTTGGGGTAGAAGTAGGTTGATTTCCTGGGCATACGGTCACCGGCATCAGCAACAGCTTTAACCACTGCGGGCGTAATCGGCTTTAATAGAAAGGCTAGCTGGTATTCCTGGTCTAATACCCTGTTTATAGCATCCAGCCTATCATAGCTATAGTCAAGGATTGCTTCCTCATCACTCAGTCCCAGCAACTTTTCCAGTATGATATGGTCAACAATACTAACATCCAGCATCTTGTATAGCTCAGAATGAAAATAGGGCATCATCTGGCTAACAGCATCAAAGTCACGCAGCCTCAGCATCAAAAGCTGCTCGGTAGTTAAGCCAAAAAGGATTAGCCTAATCCCGTCTGCCTCCATCAATAAATCATCAACTTGCTGCCAGACACCAGGCATAGTCAACGGCAATTGCTCTATTTCAAAGAGCAACTCTAACTCAGCCATCAACCCATCCAGGGTTGATTTTGACCTACCACGAAGCAGGCGGTGGGGGGGCAGGATAATAAGCCCGGGGTCAGAAAAATCCACCAGCTCCATTAAGACAAAATTGAATGGCTCATCTCCCGAGACTGATGGGGAACAGGCATACTTCTCACGGTGGTAGGTAAGAGCACTCTCATAGCGATGATGTCCATCGGCAATGTAGAGAGGCTGATGGGCCAGGCTGTGGCGTATTTGATTAATAACCCCAGGCTGGGTAATAGCCCAAACATAATGGCTTTCCCCACCAACACTGGTTAAGCTAATTACCGGCTTGGTTGGCTCTGGCGAGGTTAACAGGGAGGAGACCTGCTGTTCATGGTCGTCAAACAGAGCCAAAATTGGGCTGGTATTAGCCTGGAGTGCCCATAAGAGGCTTACCCGGTCATGCTTAGGCTCAGCTAGCGTGCCCTCATGAGGGCGAACCACCATTCTATCCCATTCCTCCAGCCTAACACAGACGATTATACCCCGGCGTCTATGTTCCTTTCCCTGATGGATAAAGTAGTGGTCATGGAGGTAGATAGCCGGCACCTCATCAACCTTAAGAACAGCCTGCTTCAGCCACTGCTCCAGGGTAGCTGCCGAACGAGCATACTGGTTACCGGTAGCTGTATCCTGGGGTAATGCCCGGCTGTGCTCCAGTCGAACAAAGTTATACTCACTACGGTGATAAAGCTCCTGCTGCAACTGAGGGTTAATAATGTCATAGGGAGGGCAGATAACAGTAGACAGGTCTTTAATCAGCGATTGATTATAATGCACGCCCCGAAAGGGGCAAATCTCAGCCATACATATTCTCCTTTACCAAATAACTAAAATGTCCATTATGGTATCATCAAACAGAGGTTTCTCATAATAGTAGCCCGGCTTAGGCTCTATACACAGGTAATACCATTTACCTGCGACAGGTTTGACTCTCTCATCAGTTTCTGGTTCAAAGTAGGCAAGCCCTTTATCAATAGTATCAAAGGCTATTATTGCATGACCTCCCTCTAGGTAGCGTAGTTCAACAAAAGCGCATCGAAACCCTTCTTCCTCAGCATTATTACACACATCCCTGGCGAAGTGGCTACACACATAAAGGTCCTCAATATATTTATTTCTGTCTGTCTTATCCTGCCCAAGAAATGTAATTACCTCTTTATAAGTCGGGTCTCTTAATGTATAACCGTGTCCTAAGCCAGCTTCTACACCTACCTCATAGCCTTCATCGTAGCCATCAGTTTTACCTAAAATATAGCCTTCATCGTAGCCATCAGCTTTACCTAAAGTATAGCCTTCATCGTAACCATCTTGCTTGCCTAAAATATAACCCTCATGATAGCCATCAGTTTTACCTGAGCTATAACCCGCCTCATAACCAGCTTCTTGACCTATAGAGTAGCCATTCTCATACCCTGCTGCCTCACCCTCGGAGTAGGCTACGCCATAAAGGACAAAACTTCCTACGCTTACCAGAATCAATATAATTATTGATATAAATATGCGTTTTAACCACTTCATCATATAACTCCCCCATTAGTCTTAATTACCCTTAGGCCATATTATACTGTAAATCTTTCAACTTGTAAGGTAATAGCCAAAGAGATTGTTTAGTAACCTCACCCCCTTAATCCCCCTCTCCATAATAGGGAGATGTATTCTTTGCATGAGGGGGAAGAGATTTTAGAGAGGGGCTTCGCCCCTCTCTTACCTACACTCCCCCTTCCCTTAATATAGGGAAGGGGGATAGGTTACTAAAAAGACCTCAGTCAAATAATGCCTTTTATCTTTTTCACAGGTGTTTTACTATGTTATACTTATAAAAAAGCTTCGTATGAGTAATACATGAAGGATTTAGACAAGGTAAAAGGGGAAATAGAGCAACTAAGGGCAGAAATTAACCATCACAACTATCGTTATTATGTGCTGGATAGTCCTGAGATTAGCGATGCTGAATACGATGAGTTAATGAGGGAGCTGAAGAAACTGGAGGAGCAATATCCCCAGTTCCTGACCCTGGACTCACCGACACAGAGGGTTGGCGCCGCCCCGGTGGAGGCTTTCGGTGTAGTAGAACACCCCTTTCCCCTACTATCTTTAGGTAACGCTTTCTCTAAAGAGGAGCTACTAGCCTGGTATACCCGAATCTCAAAGCTAACAGGTAAACAGCAATTTAACTTCGTCTGCGAGCATAAGATTGATGGGCTGGCGGTGGCCCTGAGCTATGTTAATGGTCAACTAGCTATCGGGGCTACACGGGGCGATGGCTTCCGTGGTGAAAACATCACCCAGAACCTGAGAACCATCAGGAGTATCCCTCTATCAATGCCAAAGGAAGCCCCGACCCGGTTTGAAGTACGGGGCGAGGTTTTTCTGCCCAAAGCAGGCTTTGACAAGCTAAACCAAGAACGGGCTGAGGAAGGATTACCCCTTTTTGCCAATCCCAGAAATGCGGCTGCTGGCTCAGTGCGCCAGCTTGACTCCCGTATCACGGCTAAGCGCCCGCTGGATATTTACATCTATATGTTGGGCTATGCTGAAGGCAAGCCAACCCCTGTAACCCAGTGGGAAACTATGGAATACCTCAAATCCCTCGGTTTCAAGGTAAACCCTAATAACCGGCTGCTTAGTAGTATTGAGCAGGTTGAAGAATATCACCACACCTGGGTGGAGAGAAGGGAGAACCTACCTTATGAAGCTGATGGCATCGTGGTCAAGGTAGATTCACTTGACCTGCAAAGGCAATTGGGAGCTATAGGTCATGAGCCACGATGGGCTATAGCCTATAAGTTTCCGGCCATTCAGGGCACCACACGCCTGATAGATATTGGCATCAGCGTAGGCAGAACCGGCACCCTTAACCCTTATGCCATCCTAGAGCCGGTTTCGGTGGGAGGGGTAACTATTAAACAGGCAGCCCTGCACAATGAGGATGACATCAGACGCAAGGACATCCGCATTGGTGACACGGTTATTGTCCAGCGAGCGGGCGAGGTGATACCTGAGGTAATAGGGCCGATAATAAGTAAGCGCACCGGTAAAGAAAAGGAATTTTCTCTCAAGGAGAAGGTTTTTGATAAGGAGAAAAAGCGCCCGGCATGCCCTGAATGTAAGGCTGAGGTGATTAAGCCTGAGGGTGAGGTCATGTATTACTGCTCCAATGCTGCCTGCCCAGCCCAAATTCAACAGCGAATTGAGCACTTTGCTTCCCGGGGGGCTATGGACATTAGAGGGATAGGCGAATCGCAAAGTGCTATGCTGCTAAGAGAGGGGCTAGTTAAGGATGTAGCTGACTTATACGACCTTAGCCAAGAACAACTGGCTAGCTTAGAGAGGATGGGAGATAAGAGCGCCAACAATATTATAACCGCAATTAACAATAGTAAAAGGCAACCATTAGCCAGAGTCGTCTTTGGTCTAGGTATACGCCACATTGGTGGAGAGATGGCAGAGCTTCTAGCCAAACACTTCGGCAGTATTGATAAACTGGCTAATGCCTCAAGAGAGGAATTAATGTTTATTCCCGCTATCGGACCCAAAATAGCCGATAGCATTATTGCCTTCTTCAGGCAGGAAGAAAATCGTCGTATTATTGAGAGGCTGAAAAAGGCGGGGGTTAGGCTGGAAGAAGCAGTTAAGCCCAAAGAGCTACCCCTAGCTGGAAAGGAGTTTGTCATCACCGGCAGGCTAGAGGCATTTTCCCGGGATGAGGCAGAGGCAAGGATAAAAGCCCTCGGTGGCTCAACCAAAGACAATGTTACCCAGAAGACCAGCTATTTGGTGGTAGGCGTTGACCCGGGCTCAAAACTTGCTCGTGCTCAAGCTCTAGGTATCCAGCAACTCAGCGAAGAGGAACTTATCCATCTCCTACAACAAAAATAATTAGTAAGGGGAAACGAACATGTAGAGGCATTATTAGAATGCGAGTAGAGTATAATTAACAAAAAGGAGGGAAAACAAATGAAACGCTTCAACTGGTTGTTAATGGGCTTGTTGGTTGTCTGTTTGGCAATTATCCCGTTGACAGGATGTGTGGCAAAGTCTGAATACGAGGCTTTGCAAGCTGAGCATGCGACATTGGTGCAGGAGAAAGCTAGCTTAACACAAGAAAACAATAGCTTGAAAGCGGAGCTAGAAGCAACGCAGTCAGATTTGACCAAAGCGCAAGCTGAGTATGATGTGCTGAATGCAGACTATGAGACTGTAAACGAGGAACTCACTGAAATCAACAAGGTTTATCCACCCCGAGATTTTAATTCAGTTACGGAGTTGGAGGGATGGGTTTCTAATCATACTCAACCTACGACTCTCTATCTTGACGGCACCTTTAGGTCTGCATTGAGAGTTCAGTCTCAGGGTTTAGCAGATGGATATTTAATTTCGGTAATGTATGATGAGGATGATACTGACCCGAGTGGTGGTTGGATTTTTTGTGGTGCTTTAGTAAATGGGCATCTGTATATTTGGAACCCAGAAATTGGGCAGGTGCACTCTTGGTATGCAGACTGGCTTTGTAGATAAGGAGTGGCTATAGATAGCAGACTGCTACGGATGCCGTTGAATAAATATATGACGGAATAATTTATGAATATCCGATTATTGTTCATAAGTAATAAACCATCTAGCGCTTTAGAGGTTTAAACAAAGGCTAGAAGCAACTTGATATGAAGTTAATTGTAGGATTAGGTAATCCGGGGCGGGGTTATGCCAACAACCGCCATAATGTAGGGTTCGTGTGCCTCAACTATTTTGCCAAAAAGCAGGGTATCAGATTTGATAA
>Ga0209986_10003147_pt1 | contig 14616 bp, 6 predicted proteins | sample BlataG_FD_183168 | JGI IMG/M metagenome (GOLD analysis project Ga0209986, IMG submission 183168) | Deep subsurface microbial communities from Black Sea to uncover new lineages of life (NeLLi) - Black_00105 metaG (SPAdes) (version 2) | ecosystem: Environmental > Aquatic > Marine > Oceanic >...
TTCTAGTCTATCGGGATTTCCTGATCAGCAATTAAGGACAAAGTCTATTACTCTTCCGCAATATTCCTGGATTCTCACCGATATTTCCTCTTTCATGCGAATCTTTTATTGACTGGATATGTTTCTTTACTGTAATATTGCTAATACAGCAGGCCATAGGGTTGAAATTGAGTAATAATGAGTAGAAATCAAAGCAATCCCAAAAAGCAAATTCGTATGTTTTATACATAATATACCTTATGCGACACAATATTATCCCTAAATATAAGTAGCTGATATCAAATAAGATGAGGGTTTTCCTCAGTTGTGGATATCTTCCCTGCCCATATTCTGTGCAGTTGTGCATAATTCCTATGATTAGTGGAATTTAATTTTTTAATGATTCGCGTGTTCTAGTAAATATCTTTTTTAAGGTCTTTCTCAATCCAGTTATTGGATGTGTGTATCGAGGTTCTCTTATCATATTTATTAGACGCTCTTTAATTTTTTTGTTATCTGAGTATGACATTAAATATAAAAATGGAACATTATCACATAACAACCAATGAGAATCTGATTTAAAAATATAATTTAACCGTTTATAAGCAAATGATTCGTTAGTTTTTGCATATCGATAAAGCTTGCCAACATCACTGACTTTCTCGTTTGGATGAAACATAAGCTTCTTAATAATTTCTTCATTCTTATGCCTTTTTTGAACGAGTATAGTTGAAATAGCTACTTGTACATAGGGATTATTTTCAATTTGGATTAGATTTTCTAGCTCAAGTAAGAAATCTATATTTATCTCATTGCGTGATAATAAATATGCAGATTGCATTCTTAAATATGGATCTTGATTAAGATCCAATAGACGCTCTCTGCTATGAATAAGAATTTCGTCATGAATATTACATAGATAGCGAATTGCGCGAAGACATTCAGCTTCTTGATGTGAAAATATATTTTGTTCAGATTTTAAAAATTTCATTACTGAATATTCAATTTTTGTTCTTGTTGGGAATTGTCTTGAGGTACTTATCAACCTCTTAGTGATTTTAAATTCAGGATTAATTTTGATTTCTATCAAAAGACGATCAATATAGCGGTTACTATTTAATAAACGATGAGCATATATCCAGCGCATAAAAGCACGAACTGATAATTCTTCTAGAGGGCGTCTTGATCCAATTAATTTTTGCTTTTTTTGAATAACTTTTTTTGAAATGATTTCTAGACCACGAAGATATCTTTTCCTATCTTTTTCAGGTATTTTTATATTTTTCCATTTATCTTTTATCTCATCTATCATCTCTGATATATCATCTACTCTTTCATCAATAAGGGCATGAGCAATTTCGCCCGCCCGATGGTCAAGAATTTTAGTTTTCGCTGTTTGGACATTCAAATGAAGACGACGCAGTTCTCTATCCATTGTAAATACTGCAAGTCGTGCATCTTCCAATTTTTTTGTAAATATACGAACATCATCCATATATCGAAAGTATCTCGCTTCCTTTTCTTTTTCAAAGCCTTTAAATTTAAGGTCAAGAGGAAGTAAAAAAAGATTACCTAGAAAACTTGATACAAAATTACCTTGCGGAATCCCTCGTAGATGTACTCTTCCATATGAAGTACGCACAGCCCATGATTCTAAAAAAATAAATAAAAGATTTACTAATTTGGGTTCTTCTGGAAAGTGTTGCAGAAGTTGATCTCTGAGAATAGGAAGCTGAATGTTTTCAAAATATGCAGCTATATCGGATGTAGCTAAAAATCGGAATCCTTCAATTTCAAAAACTCTACGTGTTTCTTTATCAAAAAATGGCCACATATCATACCATGACTCGAAAGGATCAAAGCTTCTCTTTATTGATTTCTTTTTAAGAAATGGAATCTCGGCCATACCTGTTACTTTGAAAATAGGCCCTTTTTGGGGAAAAGGATCTTTTGTTCGCCAACTATGGACCGATTGAGGAAATTGCTCATCAATTTTTTTTGCCATAAGAATAACAATAGCAGACACTATTACTCGATCTTGAATAGGAATTATTGAGCCAGGACGAAATCCAAGACTTCCTTTGGGCACCTCCAAGGGTAGAAGAGGTCTTGGTTGGTATGTCTCGGTCTTTAAGCGACTTATGGTTTCCTTTATTCGAGTACTGAAATCCACTCCATATATATCAGTAGAATATAAGTCTTCCGCAAAATCCTGATGAGTATCAAGACGAGCTAAATGCCACCCTCTAATAAGAATATGTTCCGTTAAAATTTCATTCCATAATTCGTTCATAAAATTTTGTATAACCTACCTAAAAATCATAATTACATGATTAGGTCATTTGTTTCTTGTCCCCTTACAATCAGGATATTTTAAACACGACCAGAATTCACCATACTTACCTCTTCTCAGACTCATAGGACCACCACATTGTGGACAGCTTGGTACCTTATTTGATTCAATCTCAGTATTACTGGATGGAGCTGCACTTCTGAGCCTTCCTGATCTTTCTAGGAATGCACACCAATTACAATTGTCTGGATCTGGCGGTGGCAAAGGGCCATCTAAAAGTAGAACTACTTCTTTTAAAAAACCATAGAATGATTCGTTATCTCGAGGAATTTCGATCCAATCCAGGTTACCCTTTAGAACCTGGCGATGTAATGAAATCAGCTCACAATTATCAGGAGAAAAATATAGAAGTCCAAGCTTAGATATTGGTTTAAGCTCAATGGCTCCTTCAGCTGGATTTTCTAGCGCAAGAGCATATGCATGTAGCTGGCGACTATACATTTTGGTCTTTTCTTCAGCTGGATTTCCTGTTTTAAAGTCCAAGACAGCATAAGAGCCGTTGTCTAGAGTGGCCGCTATATCAAAACGGCCACTTATATAACATGCACTGTTACATCCTGTTAGTTGAATTGGTTTAGATCGAACGCGTTTCTCGCCATAGGTAACAACACCAGGGGGAAGATCAGGGCAAAATTTCTCTGTTCGCATATCTGAATAATAATTCTTTTGGAGATCGGCAATGATACTAAATATGCCTGGGATAGGAATTGATGGTTGCGATATTCCGTGCTTAACCTTTAAAACGAAACAATGCTTACACTGCTCGTATAAAAAAGTAAGATCAGATGGGCTTAGTTTATATTCAATCATCACTCCTCTCCCCTACTCTTTAGTCATATCAATTAACAAATAATACATATAAAAAGGTGGGTTTCTCTTTCTTCATTCATGTAAAAAAAAGATCAAACAAGAACCTCCAATATTATTTAGGATGCTTTAAATCTTTCGAGTTTTCTTGTCTTGAGAAAACGTATTCTGGATGTACTTCAAGAACCGGCGAAGCCAAGGTACCCAATAGTTCAAGTCATAGACTAGCTTCACAAAAAGAGTTACTGCAAGAGCCCCGAACAAAACAGTAAAAACACTGCAGAATCCCGTGACTCCCGCGGAGGCAGTGGCTGAATCCTTCAAGAGCTCACAAATCGCAAGAAGAAACCCATTGACAACGAATACCGCTCCATCCCAAAGAAGCATACTTTTGCCGGAATAGATGGAGGACACCTTGAATCCAAAAAATTTACCCTTTTTGAGATCCTGCATCAATGAATTGACACCTTCACTTGGGATTATCAGGTTAGTCACCGAACTACCTTGGAGGTCCCATGAGCATTTGTATCGGCTAAACGGGGAGCTGTTTGTTAGCGCAAAGCCTGGGAGAGTATATAGTTTAACAGAACGCATTCGATGTAATAAGCTTTTACAGCGTATATCGGGCGGGAAATACCTGCCGTCAGCGCGCCCGTAATGTCGTGAAAGGTGCAATTTTTTTCTTACCTGCTTTAGATCATAGGCAAGAATTTTGACGTCGTTGCGAATTTTATCCAGCCCTTCCAATCTTGTAAAATCCTCATTTGATCGAAGCGCAAAGAATATCTTCCCAATTTCCTTTTCAGCAGTGGCCTCAAAATTAGGAATGCGAACAAGGCAGGCATGACTAAACTTGTGAAACACCTCATTATTTCGCATCCTCTCTGGTTTTTTTACTTCAACATTTTGATCGTGAAATTCAATTTCACATGCGAACAGGCATTGTATCGCTAGTTGGAAAAGAGACAATCCAGTTATAGTTTCTTCCCCTTTCTCACTGGATTCCTGTATAACGAGTGCCGCTATGTCGCCCGTAGCAACGTCCTTCTCGTAACCGTCAGCTGTGATCTTAACTCGGTTCTGTGTTAAGACAGGCGAAGATGTAATGCACTGAAGGATTCGAGTGCTTCGGAGGGTTTTCCCAAGCGCAACGATCTCTACACAGACCAGAGCATAGAGAAGCAGGAATTCCACCAAATCCAGGTATGCAGCGTCGACTCTCTCTACGTCCGGGAAATCTTCACGGGAGAGAGCGAGTTCAAGCAGATACTTGGAGAGTGTATGGAGTTGGCGCATACCCTTGCCCATGAGGAACACACGAGAGCGGAACGGAAAGGCTCGAAGCACATTTTGGCCGCATACAACACGGATGTGCGTACTTAGATGCTCATTTAAAGCTCTACAAATACCATTCCAAGTTATCGTCTCTGAGTTGAACCTGAACAATTTTCCTTTTAGGCTTTCACGCAAATAGACCACAGATAGCCAATCTTGAGTAACTTCCTGTCTGGGCTTTCGTATCATCTGATCAACCAAGTATACAAATCGAGAGCAGGAATAGCGATGGCCGGGCTCCTTGGCCCTCATGTTCTTGATGAACAGCGCGAGAAACGCCTTTAGGCCTGGGTGGGTCTTCTCATTCATGAACTTCTTTGCCTCAGCCTTGGAGTTGAACAAAAGGGTCTCAAGCAAAATCGAGATCATTTTCGCAATGTCGGATTCTTCGTCGCCTACAATTGTTCCCTCGAAGACGTGAAGGGAACAGAGGGACCGGCCGATGGAGCGAAAAATCGCTGTACCTGTAACAGTATCTGTTAGTAGGTTCTCAGGACTAATTCGTGGAGCTTTGCCTGTGAAGCGTCGGAAGTAACACGCCTTCCGGTATACATCCGCCACGAGGATGCAGGCACGTTGAATAGACTCTTGGGTTAAGGAGAATTCGTTTGGATCAAGCACGCAATAGCGCTTTTCTGTCTTAAACTTAAGCCTCACTTCGCGTTTGCCACTGTCATAAACAAAGTCCGAAATAGGAAGAATCTCTTTTGCCCCGAAGTCGTCGACGATGCCCTTAAAAGTATCAAGATCACAGCGGATGTGGTCATGTAGCATCCCCTCAGGAATGAGCTCCAAGTAGTTGTATTTTGCTTTATCCTCAACTATCTCAAAAAGAAAACACCCATTGTAACGATCAATCTCCTTGTGCCGTTTTGCGAACTCCTCATCGCATGCAAGTCCATATTGCTTTATCCTGGAAAGGACACCTTGCATGGCTTGTTTCATCTCATCGTCGGAAATATGATTGTAAAGGGCCTTCAGATTTTCTATTTCTGCCAATCCTGATGTCGCAAGTTTATTAAAAATTCCTTTTGTAACTTGGGACACAACTAATTGTTTGAATGCCAATCGGGACATAACGGATTTAAAAAGTGAATCGAAAAACTCGCTTTTGTCTGTCGCGGCGACAAGCAGTGCACACATGGCCGGTATGAGCAAAACGCCGGAATCCTTTATAAGGCCTTCCAGATAGATTCCATCCACATATACTGTTGGAAGGTGTGTGATATTGGCTAATAAAAGCATCTTAACGTGTTCAGAGCTCTCTAGGCTCACTAATTTTCTTATGCTTGCACGCTCATCATCGGAGCGGCCTAAGTAGTTGATGGTTGGGAGCCACTTAAGGAGACCAAAATGGCTTTTATCTTGAGACATCTTTTTTATAAGTTCCTGGACTTTGATGGCACCGTCTATAGTCAATTCAATCTTCGAAGCAATCGCGACTGCAAAACCCCAAACGTATGCATTTTCGTCCGCAAGAGCATAATGGACTAATCTTTTAAGGAGTTGTCGGTGTTGCTCATGCGTTTGCCAGCAGCCAAACACACTGAGCAGGAAATAGACTTTATGGATCGGGTTCATGGAAAGAAAGAGCCGGCAAAGACGGTCTTCATCCGACTCCAGGTCGAGTATACGATAAAAGATGGTCTTTAGCTTCTTCGGGTAAAACCAGTGTTTCTGAATAAGGAACTCTATAATATTGAAAACTTTCGGCTTCAAAGGATGCGAGAACATGGATTTCTGGGTGACTACATAAAGAAGCGATGGAAGAATATCATTAATCTTAACCAGCTGCTCAAGTGTGATTGGTGAGACTTGGTGTCGTTCAACACCATTCCAAAAATCCTCAACGGCTTCAGGAACAAGGTGTTCCACATGACGAGAGCCCTCAAGGATTCCATAATGAATTTTGTCGAGCGTCCTTCGAACTCTTGAGATGTCGATATTCGGCTCAATAGTCGCTTTCTTCGTCTCGTCCTGGGACAATTCCAGGCCTTGCTTCCGAAGGCGGTTGACAATTAGTTCCAAGCCCTTTTCTGCATCATGCTTATTTTCAAATACGAGCACAAAATCGTCGACATATCGGAAATAGGCGATTGACAGCTTTTCTGCAAAGATGTCAAAGTTGTTGAGATACAGGTTCGCCAATAAACGCGCGTAGGCTGGACCTTGTGGCAGCCCACGACCGCTCTGCTCTTCAGATTCGTATGCTCGTACTACACTTTCGATCATCTGATAGATGTATGTGTCAGGCACAAAACGCCGAATCTGCTCGAGAAGAATATTGTGATCGACGTGGTCATAATATCCCTTAATATCGCAACAGACATGGAATCCGTTCGGGTGGCGTTTTGGGGCTGCTAAGATTTCGTTGCGGAACCGTGGATAAGCTTCCCGCCAATCCTCAAAGATTCGGTAGGGTGTGCTGGCATCTCTATTCCACCCGTACCCGTAAGAAGTGCTCTGAAATTCGCTTTCGACAATGGGGGCTACTACATTGAATATTGCTTGGATAGGAGCTTGGTCATAGACGGATGAGTAGGACATCTGCCGATATTCCAGCTCCAGCGCATCATTGAGCTTCTTGGGAAGTGATACTGAGAGGTCCCTATCGAATGGGAACTCGATTTTTTCTATCAGAGCTTTCGCCAGCACTTCGGAGTTGGCGTCGAACCGGCTTTCAAAGTGCTCAAAGTCGAAGGAGTCAAAGAAGAGTGAGTCTTCATGCTCGTGGTAATGCTTAAGTTGAAAGAAGGCACGCTTGATGTTATCAGTTGTTCCGATTCTCGCGAGAAGATTCTCAGTATTTGCTTCATGCTTTATGGGCACCCTCTTGAGCCAAACAGAACAAGGCGAGGTGCCGGGAACTAAAGAATCCTCGTTCCTCTTACGGACGCTTTCTTTACAGTAGTCAGGACATATGCCCTTCCTCACCAGCGTGAGACAATTGGGGGGATGAAGCGGTTTTATTCTCTTGATTTCGTCATTGGTTCTAGTTTGGTCATAGTCATTTTTTAGGGAAAGACGCATCGTGTCGTGGATGTATTCAATTCCGCCGGGGACGGAAAGCATTACATCCGCAAAGTGGAAAGCTTCGGTGAGAGAAAATCGGTCTCCCTGCTCGGCTTTCGTCCTCAGGTTGCGCATAGCAGTGCACTGAGAGACTAACATACCTGGATTTCCCTCAAATTGTGGACGCTTATGATCAAGACCGCTGATGGGGATGATGATTTCGTCCCTCAGGGGCAGTTCTTTGGCGAATTCATTGATAATTCCGTGAATGACTTCAGGGGCTACAGGCACGATGGTCTGAAGATGAGCGATACTCTCTTTCTTGCCTGCTATGGGATGAGGCCCTTCCGCTGATAAGCAGAAGAAAAAACTCCAGGATCCGTACTTTCTGTGCAGGCCCAACGGCAGCTTAATTAGATTGCCATATTTACGCGTGGGAGTAAGACGACCCTGTTTTGGGAAGAATTCAATCTCGAAATCCAACTGCCTTTTCAGTGCCTCGCCAAATGAAACAGCTGTCTGGCCCGGAACTTCGTCAGAGAAAAACACCCAGATGTGGTAACCTCGACCGCCAGTATCTTCTAGCAGGATGGACTCTAGCGGCACTCCAAGTCGTCCAGATAGCGCTTCCAGTACTGCATCTAGCTTAGGTTTCAGATAGCCGTATTTCGCCTTAGGGTTTTTGAAATCGACCTCGTTAAGGTCGCACTTAGGGATATCAATGTCAACGCACACAAGATGACAACAACTTGCCTGATTCAACACATAAAGACCAAACGTTGCATCTCCCCCCAGGTGCCAAAGCACGTAGAACTCATCCAGTATCCTCTGAACAGGGATGTACCAGTCTTCACCTTGTTGCGCAAAGTAGTCTTCTCTCCCCTTGAAGAGATGTAGGTATGGACTTAAGTTGGTGTGATTGCTCATTTTCCTGATTCCCTTGTTTGAATCTTATTTTCTTCTAAATCCTCATAAATAGCTCTGAATTGGTCTAAGGCTGATTCTAAATTTTCCGCAATTTCCAATGCAAGAATGTCAGGATCTGGCAGGTTTTCCATATCTTCAAGGCTCTCATCTTTGAGCCAGACGATATCCAGGCTCACCTTATCCCGCTGCATCAGTTCATCATAGGGAAAGCGCTTGAACCGCTCTTTTTCCTCACGTTGATGGCGGTTGCTTGGATTATAGCACTGAATGAAGTCCTTCAAGTCTTCATACTGCAGTGGGTTGGTCTTCAGGGTAAAGTGCTTATTCGTACGGAGGTCATATATCCACAGCTCTTTTGTCCAGGGAGTTTCACTGGCAGGCTTACGGTCAAAGAACAGCACATTTGCCTTTACTCCTTGGGCATAAAATACGCCTGTCGGCAGTCTCAACAGTGTATGTACATCACATTCATGCAAGAGCTTGCGTCGGATAGTCTCCCCTGCCCCGCCTTCAAAAAGCACATTATCGGGCACTACCATAGCAGCGCTGCCGTTGATCTTGAGCAGGGTCTTTATATGCTGGACAAAGTTCAACTGTTTATTGGATGTTGTGGCCCAGAAGTCAGTCCTCTCATACTCGATTTTTTCCCTGACAGCCTTCCCTACTTCATTAATAATGGTGATGCTGCTTTTCTTGCCAAAAGGTGGATTGGTGAGCACCTGGTCATAGCGATGTCCCCTGTCGGATTCCAGTGAATCATCTACATCAACCAAACTTTCATCTCCGCCGATTCCATGCAGGTAGAGATTCATTACACAGAGCCTGGCCACATTATCAGCGATTTCCACACCTTTTAAGGCGTGATATCTAAGATGCTGCTTCTGCTCTTTATCCAGTTGATAATGTTTGGCAATGTAATTGTGTGCGGATATGAGAAATCCCCCTGTGCCACTGGCGGGATCAATGATTTCCATCCCAGGCTCAGGATGCATGACATCCACAATCGCATCAATAAGCGGCCTTGGAGTAAAATATTGACCAGCTCCGGTTTTGATGTCCTCGGCATTTTTCTGCAATAGGCCTTCGTAGGTATCGCTTTTCACATCCACGCTCAGGCCAAGCCAGGTTTCTTTGTCTATCATGTCGACCAGGCGTTTCAGTTTGGCAGGATCTTGTACCTTGTTCTGGGACTTACGGAAGATGACGCCCATTAACCCGGACTCTCTGCCCAGATTTTCAAGGATATGGCGGTATTGGACTTCCAGCTCATCCCCGTCCTTGTTCAGAAGGCTGTTCCAGTTGTAATCGGTTGGAATTTTGGATTCCCGGTTAAAAGGCGATTTGGTCTGCTCATCATCCATTTTCAGGAAAAGCAGGTAAGTGAGCTGCTCTACATAATCCCCGTAACTGACGCCATCGTCCCGCAGGACGTGGCAATAATTCCACAGCTTCTGGATAAGGACAGATGAATCGTTTGACATTTAGGACATCTCCAATTGTTTTGATTTCTTAGACTTGGCTTTTTCAGCCTTGATTCTCTCTAGCAGGACCGATGCAGGCTCACCTGCCTGCCGCGCCCGACCTTCTTTAATTTCACGTTTAATCCATTTCCTGCCGAATCCAGTTTTGAGTTCCTTTTCCCTTTTTGCTGCATCAGCTCGCGAATTATATTCCTCCCAATGAACAAGTGCTATAGGTGGATATTTTCTTGTCCAATCTGCACCTCTTCCACCAGCATGGTCACACCATCTCTTTTCAATATTTTCTGTATGCCCTATGTAATGACTTCCGTTGGAGCATTCAAGCACATATATGAAATATTTTCCTGGTCGCGGCGCAGGCAAGTCGTTTGGATCCTGTGGCACCAACTTTCCTTCGAAGGCATACTTCAGGATGGCCTGTCGGAGGGATTGGGCACGTTTAAGTTCTGTTTTAGTTATGTCATTTACCTCATCAGCAATTGAAAAGTGATACTCTATCATTTTTACGATAAATTTTTGTTCTTGAATCGGTGGTAATGCAATTGACAAACTCCTTATAGATTTTTTATCAATTGTTGGATTTCCCACCCCTTTTACTCTCCTCTTAATTTCAATTTTTGAATGTAAGCTTGTAAGATGATTGTATACATATTTATTCACCAAATTTCTTACTATTCTTACTATAAAAAGATTCATTCCTAGAGAAGTGGGTACTTTTAACTTTGGCATATAATATACTTCGCCAGCATTCCCAATTTTACCAATGATTATTTCTTCTCCTTCCAACTTCGATTTTTTTAAAAAATTATATGCATGTTTTGATATATACCTCAATTCCTCAGCAAAATCATTTTTAACCAAATTAACGGCTCTTACCATCACAGCATAATCTGGTTCTTTTTTTATGTGCACATTACTTTTAAGAATCTTGTAACTACCATTTGCATGATAGTCTGTTAAAACATCAATTATTTGGTCCATTGATGACCAAATCCACTCCTCTGGCAAATCAGGTAAATCTTTTGTATCAGGTGGCGTGGGTTCTTTGTATTTGTCCCGCCAGTTTTTGGGCGGTGTTTTGCCTTCGGCCTCATATTTGGCTAGCTGCTCAACTTCCCAGTTCTTACGACATTCTTTAAGGATGCGTTCTAGAAGTTTATCAGCAGGTTCCAATTCATCCAAGTGCTGTTGACGCCATTCTGCGGTGAGTCTGCCTTCCACGGCTGCTTTCAGCACAGACTGGCGGTAGCGTTTCAGTTGGGCATGCACCTGCTTCAGGGCTTCAATCCCTACATCCAGTTTGGTGAACAACTCCTCTATTTTAGTAACGATGCGATATTGTTCTTGGAGAGGAGCAATGGGAATTGAAACCTGTTTTAGTTTTGTAGCATTTACATTAGGCACAGCAATACCAATTTTACTTTCTGATATGAAGTTCCAGTAGTAAGGACTCTTCAAGAAATAGGCGACAAAATTTTCGTCGATTAAAGGTATAAACCGTATTAGATATGAAGCAAAAACAGAATGTTGAGGTGATTTTATTAATAGGCTATAACCAATTGAACCAGCACGGGATATGACGATATCTCCATCTTTTAGAAGATATTTTTCTTTTTCCTCTGGCTCATTTTCGCAGAAGGGAACAGTATACCAATTGATAGTACCTGAAGTTATATCAGTTGTTCTAACAAGTCGCAATGATCCTGTTTTATTAGCTTTGGTAGTCCAACCATATTGTGGATTATGACATACTTCCCCAAGAGTTGCCCAAATCCAACCGTGTGGTAATTCCCCACTCATGCTGATAACACCTCATTCAATTCATCCAGAATATCATTAAATCTATCTCCAAACACATTATAAGCCTTTGTTGCCCCTCCCCTCTCGTAAAAGGGCACATTTTCAAAGTCATCCACCGTGATTTCCAAGCTGGTGGCGATATGGTCTTTGATCATTGTGAGCCATTCCAACTGCTCATCCGTATAGATATTGCCCGCCTTTTCCTGGTTAACCAGCCAATCCGCAAACCGTAGATCCACGGTATCCTGGTACGGGACAAGCACATTCTCTTTGTGCAGGCCGAACCTCACCAGCGAGATAATATCAGCGAGTAAAAACTCGGGCCTGCGTTTTTTGACTTTATCCTTCTCGAACTGCTCAAAGGCCCTCCATACATACTCTGTGGACAGGTTGTATGGTGGTTTCTTCATCGCATTGGCCAGATGTCTGATCATCTCAAATGTCAGATGCCGTTTATCATAAGGCTGATTGTATATGATCTGTAATGCAAGAATCTCATTTCTATTGGTTTCCATGAACTCATGAAAGGACTGCACAGCCTTCTCAGCCTGTCCTGAATCAAATTCAGCAGCAATGATGGCATCCTGGCTCACTGTATCGATTATCTGGTACTGCTGTTGTCTAATCTCAATCAAGGTCTTCCTGAATTCAGGATCATCAAATACCAGGCAGGCTTCAGTCGTCAGTTCTTCAGTGGCTTTTTCAATCTGTTCATCCGAAGGCGTTTCCACATCGAACATTTCTCTGGCCTTCTCCATCTGCTTATCCGGGTCCACAACATCCAGGAACTCGTTTGTGATCGCTACTAAGGATCTTCCGTGAGCTGCCTCCTTCAATTCCTTTTGCTGTTTCTCCTCTAATTGGATATTTAATTTTGCCAGTCGTCCGGCCATTGTCATCAATGTATCCTCATCCCTCTGCCCTAAGGCTATAGATTGCACAAGCTTATCAAAGTGGACGGATTTTTTGCGTTCAAGGGGCCTGGAATCTGTCTTGTCGCTCTCTGTAACCCCAACAGCATCTACGATGATGAAATGGGTCTTGTTCTTTACATCGGGTGTAACAGCTTGAAGGTCGGTCGGAGAGATCACCCGGGTGCCGCGTCCTTTCATCTGCTCATAATAAACGCGGGACTTTACATCCCGCATAAACAGGAGACATTCCAGGGGGCGGATGTCCGTGCCGGTAGAGATCATATCGACCGTCACAGCAATTCGGGGGTTATAGGAATTGCGGAAGGAGGCGATGAGATTCTCCGGCTTTTCTCCGGTCGTACGATAGGTGATCTTTTTACAGAATTCATTCCCTTTGCCGAATTCTTCCCGAATGATCCGCACGATGTCTTCGGCATGAGAATCATCCTTGGAAAAAACAAGGGTCTTGGGGATTTCTGTGCGTCTGGGGAAAATCTCGGTGAACAACTTTTCCTTGAAGGTGCGGATCACTGTGCGGATCTGGTCCACAGCCACCACAGATTTGTCCAGTGCTTTTTCGTCGTATTCCAGATCTTCATCAAGCTGTTCCCAGCGGATCTTACGGGTATGGCGGTTGCGTTTGTCAATATGATAGCCTGCTTCGATTTTGCTGCCTTTTTCCGTAATTCTGGTTCGGATGCGATAGACCTCATACCCGACATTGACCCTATCCGCTACGGCCCTTTCATGATTGTATTCCATGACGAGGTTCTGGTTGAAAAAGCCGAATGACTGCTTGGAAGGGGTTGCTGTCAGGCCTATGATTAAGGCATCGAAATATTCCAGGACCTGCCGCCACTGGTTATAGATGGAGCGGTGGCACTCATCGGTGATTATGAAGTCAAATGTTTCGATGGGAATATTGGGATTGTAGGTTACTTCTTTGATCTGATCCGTGGTCAAATCTGAGAGGGACATTTCATCCTGTTCCGGATCGAATTCCCTGCCTTTGAGCATCGAATACAGCCGCTGGATGGTTGTGATGCATACTTTGCTGACAGGATCTATGGTAGGGCCTGATAGAAGCTGGACATTGTAGAGTTCGGTGAACTTTCTGCCATCATCAGGTGTGGTGTATTGGGCGAATTCTCCGCGGGCCTGTCTTCCGAGGGTACGGCGATCGACCAGGAAGAGTATGCGCTTGGCCTTGGCGAATTTAATCAGGCGGTACACAAAACTGACGGCTGTGTATGTTTTACCGCTGCCGGTGGCCATCTGGATCAGAGAGCGGGGCCTGGCTTCCTTGAAGGAGAGGTCGAGGTTGGTGATGGCTTCGATCTGGCAGTCACGAAGGCCTGAAGTTATGAGAGGCGGGAGCTGTTGGAGCCGTGCTCTTAATGTGGCATCCTGGTTGGCCCATTCTAATAGTGTTTCGGATTTATGGAAGGAAAATAGGCGGCGGGAGAGGGGGTTTGGGTCTCGATCGTCTCTAAAATAGGTTTCGACGTCGGTGCTTTCATAGGCAAAGGGTAATGGTGATGAAATGTGTGGAATATCATCTGGAAAGTTGCGGATGTATTTGGCGGTCTGTTCCGCGACTCCGCTTAGTGTGGCGCCTGCAGGTTTGGCTTCGACGACTCCGATGGCTTTTCTGTTGGCGAATAAGGCATAATCGACAGGGCCGACTTTTGTGGGGAATTCCCGGATAGCTACGCCTGGGCCAGCACCTAGATTGAAATTTGAGCGATCCTGGATGAGCCAGTTTGCCTTTTGGAGTTTTCTATCAATATCCTGTCTGGCTTTTTCTTCCGGTTTCATTTGGTTTTGATTTAGTCGATTCCCAGGAGATTAGATTATAAAAATAATCATCTTTTAGCAAGTATTATGAGATTTATGTTAACAAGCTCTCCATCTCTAATTGAATAGCTGTTTAACCTCTCCCTTACCAACGAATTGAGACAATATTTTATAATTGTTTTTTTCGAATCTGATTCTTCCTGCAACGATG
>Ga0209986_10003149_pt1 | contig 14613 bp, 6 predicted proteins | sample BlataG_FD_183168 | JGI IMG/M metagenome (GOLD analysis project Ga0209986, IMG submission 183168) | Deep subsurface microbial communities from Black Sea to uncover new lineages of life (NeLLi) - Black_00105 metaG (SPAdes) (version 2) | ecosystem: Environmental > Aquatic > Marine > Oceanic >...
ATCCAAAACCTGAGCGGCTGCATACAACTTCTTTTTCATACCCTCAGGTATATCTATCGTCGCCATGTTTCCTCCTAATGAATACGTTCAATTCAATCACCTGTCAATCCAACCTTTACTATATATGATTATACATGGACATGCTGAAAGTTTTGACCGTGCCTTTGCCGCATTGTCTTCTGCTAATTTCAATTCGTGGTAATCTTAGGTGTGCGTAAACTTTTATAGCTGCGAAAGCGAAGCCAAGCTCACCGGAGGTGAGCCGGCCAAGCATCCGTTTAAGCATCCGCCCTATGGATGCCGGATGCCAGCATGCATTTTGCCAAGCTCAACGAAGTTGAGCCGCTCATGTATTTCTAGCCGCTTATGTATTTTGAGCCAGTCATTGTGAAACGTGTTTTGTAGTGTGCCTGCATTTTGCCAAGCTCAAGCAGTTTGAGCCGCCCACCGAAGTTGAGCCAGACATGCCAAGCTCAACGAAGTTGAGCCACCCATTCCCCTCCTAACCTGCCAATTGCATCATATTATTCTTTGGTATACGTAAACTTTTATAGCTGCGAAAGCGTAGCTTTCGCCAAGCTCACCGCAGGTGAGCCAAATATGCCAAGGTGAACTTCATTCACCCGGAGCTTATCCCGAATGTGAAGAAGCAAATTTACACACAAATCTTGACACAACTTATCAATACGAGCCAATGGCTTCAGTTGTGGGACCTTTAATTGCATTGTAGAATCGGGTTATTGATTGAACAGACCAATCTCGTAACCCTAGTAATTCTTCCTTAGTATCATTAATAGATCCATCACGGTATAAGGCTATCCGGCAGGCTCTTTTATCGTCCATTCTTTCCCAAGATAGCTGATCTCCTAATGCTGATTCGATTTTCTCTTTATGATGATAAATTCTGTCAAATATTGATTTATTTTCATTTTTATCGTTAGTATCTATATAAATTTCGACCCTTAATCGTTTTCCTCTGGCGAAAGAGACCGATAGTAATGCTAATTGGGGACCATTTTCTGGTAGAGTATAAATAACTATCCAACTATGACCATCCGGAGATACATCCCTAACATTGAACTTGGCCTTCTCTTTAAGATCTGTTAATAGTTCACTGAAAAAATCAATATAAGCTTTTTCACGTTCAATAATGCGCACAAAAGTTAGTTTTTCTTCAGTTAGATTGACCCAACTTGTTCGCCAGCCAACATCCAACCATTGTTGGGCATGACTGTGACTAGGATCATTTGCCCACCAAGCTCGATGTTTTCGTGCTGATTCAGGCAGATCATCATTAATAACAGCTTCGATCTCTTCAAAAGTGACAGGTATGCGATCTGTGCTAGTAGGTTGAGAACGTAACAGAATAGCCAGAGGAGCATAGCGACTTTCTTGGGGTCCAAGCGATTCTTGAGTTGGGGTGATTTCATTTAGAGTATCTTTGAAAACATCATAACTTCCTTTAGGCTCCTTAATTACCTGGTTTGAAGTAGTCATTTCTTGTTCTACATTTGCAGTGACTGGCCAACTAAATGGGATAGCACTATGCAAATTTAACCAGTCAACACAAAACTTAAGCCGATCTCGTTGAACCGGGGAAATTTCATCGCGGAAATGTGCAAGTGTATTTCGAATATCGCGTACGCTGTCTAATAGATTCGACAAAGCTTGACGTCCAATATTTAACAACGGTTGATAATTGTCCCAATGCTTTGGATGGACTAACAAAGCAATATATTCTGAAAGAGTGAGCTGATCGAATTCTTTCACTTCCTTTTTGGGAGCTAAATGAATAAAACTATTATTTACAGATGCTGATTCAAGCCGGATATCAAATTCCTGAAGTGATAAATAATCAACAAGCGCCTTTTTATAGTTCTTTTTCAGATCTTCGGAAGAACTAGTAATATTTTCTATGGCAGTATCAAGATCCTCTTGGATTAATTCACCATTCTTCGTAGAAAATGGAATTAAAACCAAATCCTTCAGCATGGTTTCAATATCTTCTATATGCATCATATCCTCAGCGCGCCGTCTAAAATACTCGGTTGAGTCATAGGATGTAACGATTCCTATCAGCTTCTGTTCACCGTCCACAATAAGATTCGCATTTGTATCGCGCAGACGGTCAAGCAATTCAAATAAGTCCTGTTCTGGTCTAAATGTAGCTGCCTTCTCAATTGCGTCGCTGACATACAATTCATCAATACTCGCTCCGAAGTTACTGATGGCTCTATTTATTGATTCATGTGTAACCATACCAATAGGTCGGTTTCTTGTATCGATCACTGGCAACTGGCTGTAATCGAATTCAATCATTAGCGATAAGGCTTTTCGTACTTTATCTTCTGGATTTACACAGACAGGATCACTCCGACCTTCTATCAGGTTCTGTACAGTATATGGCATTATTTTCCCTCACTCGCATTGAAACTCTTTTTATCACTTTAATTCTGGATTATTCAATTATGCTATCATTGATCCCCAAATCTGATTACCAAACCTGGCTTGATGATTTATTGTTCAAAGTAATTCATCTATACCAATAGACATTAATATTATACAAAATGCTATCGAAGAATCGATTGAAGGAACTCAATAATTGGACCTCGTTCCAATTCGTCATGACAAAACTGATTACGATAATTTCTAAGACATCCATAACAGCTTGTATTTTTCAGATCCCCTCCACAATCGCATAACTTAAGTTTATGTAAAGAAGCTTCTAGGATTTCAATCAAGTGTCGTTCGCTCTTGGCTATACGACTTACGTGTCCAGCTCCTCCAGGTACATCATCATATAGAACTAAAGCTGGCATGGAGGGATCACCCGAATACGGATAAAGTACTCCATCCAGATCCTGACGATCAATCTCGAGAGTCTGGCTCGCCCCCTCAAGAATTGCGTAAAGAAGCGAAAACCAGAATCCCCGATCAGTGTTAGTAAATCCCTCAAAACGTATCTGTAGAACGTCAGTCTTAAATTCATGGCCCAAGAAAAGCCGAGTGAGCCTCCCTCTGCATTCAGCCCTCCAAGGTGTTTGATGTGGAGTCTTAACTTTCTCATGCCCAAGCACGGCAAATCCACAACTGTAACAAACTTTAAAACCACGATAACCAGCGTGGTTGATTACAGCTAACTCTCCATCCTCTGCATGAAGAATCACCACATTCACTCCATTTAATGGTATCGAAAGTCCTCCTGTTTCCTTAGATATGCCCCCATAATAGGTGTGAGTTGTGTACGTCCGTTCGGGTCGCGAATCGCCAGGTTTACCTGGAGGCCCAATTTCGGTGATAAATCCAAACTGAGGGATGATGAAATCACCCTTATTGCGTCCTTCTAGTGCCATTCCGCAAGCATTACAAAAATCTAGTTTCTCAGCAGTATCAGAAAGTATCCGCTGGTAGTGTTGGCAATAATCACAAACAGCATAAGTATATCTTCGCCAACTTCGATCTGGAAGCTTTTTGATATAACGACTTGTCCATAACTTCCCAGCCGCTACAACCTGACTACTAGGTGCATACTCTGAAAGAGCAATCTTTAAATCACGGTTTAGCTCTAATATTTTGGCTTCCTCAGAGTGGTGAAGGATTTGAAGATCAACAACATCTACTGGAAAACCGTATTTTGGAATGACATTTTGTTTCGAAAGATAACTAATGAGATATTCGCGTTTAATGGTGTTAATTACTCTTAATATAAAATCAGATGGCTTATGCGCTTCAATTAGATCTGCTCGCCTTGCTTGCAATTGAGTCACATCATTAATAACTCTATCTCTTGCAAGCGACATAACCCCATTATTATGATCGAAAAGTCCATTCACCCAACCCCAATCATCTAACTGCAATTCAGTATGGAGTTCTTTTGGAACGATTCTCTCCAGTGATTTTTGAAGATCGGAAGGTCTTTGGGCTAGGTAATTTTGAAACAAATCAGGACCAGTTTCTCCATCGCGAAAGAAAAATGTACTTACTTCAGGAAAAGTATCGGGATACATTCTCCAAAGAGTCGCGAGAGCGGTTGCATAAACATGCCGTCTAATAATTTTTTCATTAGCGATTTCAAAATAAGGAGCCCTAATTTCACCGGAAACTAGTCTTAGCGGATTGTTAAAGTGGGTTAAATCGTGTGATCGTCGCTGGGCAAATGTTAACGCGAATGCGGTGGAGCTAGTTCGACGACCAGCTCGACCTGCGCGTTGAATATAATTTGATGGGAATGGAGGAACATTGCGCATAAAAACCGATTCAAGTTCCCCAACATCAACTCCTAACTCGAATGTGGTTGAACAGCTAAGGACATCAACATCACCTTGGATAAATTGGGTTTGTAATTCTGCTGCGCGCTGGCTGGTGAGTTGAGCGGTATGCTCCATAGCAATTAATCGGATAGGTTTTAATTTTGAATATAGGTGTCTATAGTGATTATCCTTAAATACTTCTGATGGTCGACACTCGTACAATTTGCCTTCACATCGATAGGTAGGACAGACATCACGAAGGTTATGAAGAGTAAGATTATTACAGATGTCGCAAATGTACCATTTAATGGCAGGATCAAGGATACCAGGTCGAAGTTCCCAATAATCAGTTTTTATTTGATATACAACCAGACCATTTTTTAATGGAATTATTGAGAAGTAATCTTTCCATATGCTCGCATGATTATTGGGAAAGAAATCATTATTCCAAAGAGCGTTCAGGATATCATTTGCATCTTCGTAGGATATCTCTTGTTCTAGTCCCGATCGAATTACTCTTAGCAGATAATCTAAACGAATATTCATACCTCCTTTTCTTGTTGGATTCCAACCGAAAATATTTTTTAAAGCGCTACCATTTCTAGGTCTTTTTTTAACAAAAGAGTATTCCCGATTCCGAGGCGTGAAGAAATTATCATCGGGAGATACTTCGTTTGGAAAAAGGACTGCACCTTTGATTCTAAAATTTGCCAACATGACTTGGTAAAGTGTTTTGGTTTCATCCTCCGTTAGACCTATACTTTGGAATCCCATTAATGGAGACCATGTTTCAGGTAAAACTACTGAAAACCCAAGTAAACCTAAACCTTCCAAGCTGTTGCGCCTATCCATCGCAAGAAGTTCATAAAGCACCCACTTCCAAGCCTCGGCTTCTTTTTGTTGATTACTCATTCCAGATAGTAAGTTCAATTGATCTGCAGCTCTCCGAAGTGGGATAATGAGATCTCCAATTCTCCACCGGTTATCCAGGGCCTTCTCGCGATTTTCTTCTAGGACTTGTAAAATAACCCGTCGTCGGAGTAATTGGGAATAAGTACGATTTAGATAAGGAGCAAAGAATGCTGCATCTTGCCGGCTGTCAGAAAAAATTAGCAATTGACGCAAACTCTGGTCAAATGACATCCTTTTACTAAAGCTGGACTCCGTGGACTGTGCAGGCTGGCTCCATATATCAATCTTCTCTGATTCTATTCCTTTTTCCCCTTCCTTTTGTTTCAGTCTGGGTGGGATTTCTTGATAAACAGATGTAGATAGAACACTAGCTGTCGCATCATTCCCCGTAAAGAAGCGCCAAATAAGACCAGAGCGACTTGTAGAACAGCATGCTGGGCACTTGAAAACTTTCCCACGCTTTGATGAGACATGTATCACAGAAACATGGTTTTCCTCTCCACATTTACAAAGGGGCAAAAGCAAGGCGGCGTGATCGATAGCGCCACAAGCCGCACATAGTAAATAGTCATCCTCGAATAGTTCTACTTCTCCATCTTCATCTAATTCAACCCGCGAATCCTCATCCTCTGGTACATCATTGAAATCTTGATTGGGAAGGAAGTAAAATTTTAAATTTCTAGGATCCTCGAAGTAATGCTTCCCTGGCTGCTTTAAGTAAGTTTTCCCGTTAGATTTCTCAAGCTCACCCGCTAAATAGGTAGCGCCACATTGCCTACAAGTTGCAACTTCAAAAACAGAATAAGAATGACCATCTAGAACAACGCTCTCGCGTCTTTCAAGATATAAACTATTACTGGGACGAAGGGATAAATAGGCACCCTCGATCGCACGAACAAAGAAATGATACCGCGCAGGGATAAGAGGTTGATCATCATCAGATAATTTTGCTTTTGCTGCGACATCCACTAAAGATACAAGCATATTTGTTGAGTAAGGATTCTCGCCAAAAACAGTTGATGCAATATCAGAAAGATACTGGGGATTCTGTGCAAGAGACTGACGCAGAGATATTAGATGAGTGTCGCCCTTAAGTGCGTCATATAAAAATGCTTGATACGATTGTGCCTGATTTCCAACATCGAGAGCAGCAGTAACCACATTTTCAGGAATTCCAGCCTCCCTTCCCAATTTAGCGAGAGCATCCACTTTGCGAATTAAATTGTTATCGTTGATTACCTTTTGCCATTTGGGATAAAGATCCGGATGTGGTGTCCAATAAATTGGGCTCAGCTCGCCCATAGGTTTACGGATGGATTGGATCACATCTTGTCTAATTTGATCATCTCCCACCCATTCAAAAAGCTCACCAAATATATTATCCGCAAACTTAGCGACTTCCGGGAAATCTCTTTTATCGGACCCAAGAGTTGCACTGGTTGCAATACATTGTAACTTTCCTAACTGGCTTTGCACGACTCTGTCTTTGAGTCTCCTGAGGAGCATCGCCATTTCGATGCCTTTAGCGCCGTAAAATGTATGGGCTTCATCTAAAACAATAAACCGCCATTCTTGTGCATATAAGCCATCAAAGAATATATTGTCTGCAGGACGGAGAAGTAAGTATTCCAACATCGCATAGTTTGTTAGAAGGATGTTAGGAGGATTCTCGCGCATTACTTCACGAGAAATTAATTCATTAGGATAAGGTTCCCTTTTGAACATCTTTCGATACAAATCTAAAGCGTCTTTCTCTTTATTCTTTGTTTCCCCTGTATATCGTCCAAATGTAATATACTCAATATTCTTGAGGACTTCTCGAAGTCTTGCCATCTGGTCATTTGCGAGTGCATTCATCGGGTAAAGTAAAAGTGCTCTGACACCTGGATGCAATTCCCCTTTCTCAGCTTGTTCAAATAGGTAGTGGAAGATAGGAATTAAGAATGCTTCGGTTTTACCACTACCGGTACCAGTAGCTACCACAATATTTCGATTTAATTGGACAGTTTTTTTGATAGCGTGTAACTGATGAAGATAGAGAGGGCGATCTAAAGGAAGCTTTTCGGTTTGCATATTGCGGAAGCGGGGAGATAAAATGCCCGATTGGATCAGCTCCTCTATTGTTGACATAGTCTCGAACGGAGGTGTCGCTTCAAGAATTGGACCTTTTACAAATTTATCAGGTTTACGTAATGCATTTTCAAATTGATTTTGAAGGTCAGGATCCTTCAACCGGAATGTCGTTGAGAGATAATTGAGGTAACTTTCGGTAATGGCATTGGTGGTACTGATAGGATCTAAAGACATTCTAATTCCTCACTACTTGCTTTAAAGTTACTCTTCTATTTTCCAATCAATGCAGAATCGCTCAATTGGACCGTAATTTCGATGATTAATCCTTTTTTCCCGCAACACCGTTTCTTGACTCCAGAAAAGCATATTACATTCGTAGCAATAAATAGCGCCATCTCCTTGCCGATCTTCTATGGAAGTAATCTCTCGCCTATCTGAGTCATACTCAATTTTCACTGGATTTGTTTTGTCTAGATGATCAATAACATCCTGGAAACCTTTTACTTCAAGTGTGCCTACGTACCAATCTTCATTTAACGGAGTCACTAAGACGCGACCGATATCTTTTACATCAAGTTCGTCTGGAAGTCTCAGGTTCGATACCTTGCCAATGATCTTTATTTTGTAGGAATCCGTAGGTAGATTGTAATAATGGATCGGATCAACCCAAATTTGGTGTATTAAAACGGTTTCTTTTGGTTTTTGAGCGATTATTTCGACCAGAATTGCATTTTGTTTTCCATCTGGGGGTTTAAAAGGTTGGGGAGACCATTTATCATAAGGTTCGATGTGAATCAGATATTTCCCTGATAACAATTCTTTTGACCCAAATTTAAATTCTACATCAGAGATATCAGAAGGGATGATTTCCTGGTGTTTAAGATGTGGCTCCACTCTCTGTAAATACCACAAACGAACAACTTTTTCATCAGCTTTACCCGTTTCAATCCAAGTTATATAAAGACAAATATTTTTTCCTTCTGGATATTGAAAGCATTTAATATTCTTTGCTTCCCAACGCGTCCGGATGGAAAATAAATTAACATCTTTGATGTGTGATTGTGAATCGGTAAGCGATAGTGAGAAAGTTTCTAAAGATGAACCGGAGCGAAGCATATCTTCAAGTGCCTTGAGATCAAAGCGGGTATTCCCGTCAGTAATCTTTTCAACACTTATCGGATCTGAATTGCTGGTTATGGAAAGGGATACTTTTCCGGCGTATAAAAGTGGGGTTTTAATCACAAGAAATAGTTCTTGAGAATTCGTCCATTCTCCAATCCAATACTCTTTTTCAGCAACTCTATCAAGCCAGATATCATATCGAGATTTATCAAGCCCTTGTAGACGCCACATTACTTTTAGGATCATAATGGAAATTGGTATATCGATATTGTGCTCACTGATAAAAAAATCCCCAGTAAATTCATTCTCTGAAATTGGAAATAATATTTGATATTCATTTCCCTCAATTGAATGAATTCTGGCTGGTTGTATTGGTTTATATGTGCATTTTGGTGGAAGCGTTAACGTAACAATCGATTCATATGGTTCTTCCTCATAAGGGAGGTAAAACTCTTGATCAAAAGTAATCGAAATTTGTGGTAATACACAGAATGAGAATCGCCGATCTAAGTAAGGGGACTTATAAACTCGGATATCAATATTACCCATTGGCAATTGACCGAGTAATGATTCGTGTTTTAGAGGAATATCAAGCCAACCATCAGAAATATGATCTTCTATGATATTCATCAAATCTTCAATTTGGACATGTGTTATTTGTAAATCACCTTTTCCTTTTTCTGCGAATAAGGAGAGCCTCATTAGAGCAAGCTCCCCCAAATCGTTAAGTGGTATCCTAATATAATCCGGTGGTTCGACAAATACCGGACGCCCATCAGACAAAACTCCATTCAACACTTTCCCCCCAATAAGCTCTAAAGAAGGAATCGTAAAGGATGCAATTGAAAGTTGGAACCGTTGATTTCCCTCATCTACAAGCCATAGTTCATCCACAGATGTCAAATCTACTTGGTACCAGATATAATCTCCCCAACCTCCGATTAGACTGTTACCTTCAACAAGAACACATTCTGGTGGGTCAATTGTGAATCTTGTTCTTAGTAAAAAAGTGAGTGGACCTTTCGGGAGAATTTGTTCCTTGATTAGTTTGTGCGAAAGCGTGTCGAAAACCAAATAGTTGTCACCATCCCTTGGTGCTACACTTTCCCATTCATTTATTACAGTGGTATTACCCTGCAGTGAAAAACGGTAGGAACTCGATGGAATCGGTAAGGCAAATTCTTGGGAATAGCTATGGACTAACTCCTGAGAGTGTTGATAAAGATTCAAGTGAATTCCACATATTTCTTCTTGTATATTTGGAGTATATACTTTTAGATAAATATTTTCATTATGACTCGGGGTTAGTAAGAGCTGTGGGGGAAGTATGACCTGAACCTCAGCAGTTGAAGGTTCAAAGAAAATTTGGGGTGCCCTGAATTTTTGTCCAGTTGTAGTATCCGTCTCTTCTTCTCTATAATGAGCTATCTCTTCGATGGTCTGTCGATATTCCCACCATTTTTGGAATTTCTCACAAAAAATTTGGGGCAATCTTATATGTTGGATATTATCATCCAATTCTCCGATTGCCATACTTGCAAACAAATGAACAGAATTAACAAGAAAATCATCAGCTGAGGGACCACCATATAATAAAAAGCGTCGAATTGGTTCATCAATGTCTGGGTATTGTTTTGGATACCGTTCCAAATCATTACATATATCCTTAAAGGCTTCCTGTTCGATATTTATTTCATGATCGATATTCTCAAGCTCTTCTTTGAAAGCGGAATCTAAGTTTTCCCAGCCATGCTCCCTAATTTTTTTCTCAATCAATGGAAAATTTGGATATTGAGACACCAATTCAATCCTGGTTTTTGCTACTCTCCTTAAAAACTCGTGGATTTCTTTTACTAGCTCAATTCCTTTTTCAATGGATCCACCGCCTAATTCTTCGAGTCGTATATTAATTTTTCGCAGTTTTTCCTGAAGAGCACTAGATTGCGTTCGATACTCTTCAAGAGAAGGATTAACCGTATTCTCGAGAATTTGTTTTGCTATGGCTACGGTATTTTGACGGTAAATAGCTTCATCATAAACTTTTCTAATAACAGATATCAATTTATTCAAGTCACCTTTTTCGGAAAATTCCAAGGTGGATAATAGTGCAGCAGCATCCAAATCAAATCGTTCATATTCCTTTTCTAATTTACTTTGAAAAGACCGGTTTTCGTCAATTTGCTCGTAATAACTTTTCAAGTTGACTAATTGATCATGTAGCGTAATTGTAGGATCCTCAAAAACACTTATCTTCAGTGGAATACTAGATAATGTTTCTTTTATTGCATTTCCCTGAATTTCCAATTCACTAAATTTTTTGCGATACTCAGAATTAAGATGGATAATCTGGTCTTCTTGTTTTTGATAAATCTCATAATCTGAGCGATTTCCCACAAAACCAGCTGTGATCAATGAATTACCGGTGTGAACAAGTTTCGATGAGGGATTATGTCTTCCAAGTTGTATTAAGGTTTCCCCAATAAGTATTAGTGGCATTAAATAAAAAGGCGGGGATTTTATTAATTCCTTTTGGTAAATACTCAAATCATCAATTTTTTCCTGAATATCTTTTAGATGATCATCCAAATTTTGGCATTGATTTATATGATCTGAGAGTTGATCAAGAGGCAAATTTAAAATTGCATTACCATAACTATCACTCCACTCTTCCGATGAAAGACAATCCCAAAGTGAAAATAATTCGTTGAGTTGTTCTTCTTCATTAACTAGGAGCTGAGCTATTACATTAATTAAATCCCGATATCCATATATAATCCGACAACAATCGGTTTCATGTTCAAGAATGGATTTTTCTTTTGGGCCAAATGAATCGATTTGCTCTAGTAAGCTCTTTTCCTGCTCTCCTAATTTGAGGATTATTTCACCAATATGTTCGAGTTCTTTTTCATACTTTTCTTTGTCAAACTTAGATTCCTCAAATCCTTGCATTAAATTTCTTTTTCTTTCAGCTTCATCTTCCGCACGTACCAAAGTATCTACATCTTTGTATTTTTTTATTTGATCAACAAACTGCCTGCGTTTTCTTCTAAGTTTTTTAAGTTTTTCGACTCCTTCTTTTTTTTCTGGTTCCAAATCTAACTTTTTTCTGTTTAGACGGCGTCTAGCATTCAAATCGAGGATTATCTCCTCTTCATCGAAAGGATTGAGTAAATCTCTTCGAACGAGAGGATCCAAAATTCCCTCAAAATACTCCTCAAAGCAATCTTCAGGGATGCCGAAATGCCCAAGTATGGGAGTCACATAGGCAAATCCCTCTTCTTCATCAAATTTTGGTAATTGGTGTTCTTCCAGGAAAATTAAAAAAAATTGCCCCCACCTCACTTGCCAGTTTAAATCAATAAGTCCGATCTTCTCTTTGATAACTGGCCAATAACCAGATTCTTTATCATAATGTCTACCCATGCCAACAAGAAAATAAACTAGGCAAGTGGGAGTTTCAGATGTTAGATATTGAGTTCCCCTAGATAAACTTGGAGTAATCTTCTGGCGGATAAACTTGGTTAAAACTTCGAGGTCTTCATTCGAAAGTGAAATATCACCAAGTAAACAAACACTCTCTACAACTTGTGAGAGTATTTTTTCACAGGCAGGGAGATCTCCACAATTTTCGAGCATAGCCTTCCCCGTAGATTAAGTTTGTTATTATCGTTTTCAGCCAATTCCTATCTAATATTATGAAATGTTTTTTGATCTCTTTAATACGAAAAACCTGATTATGCACTTGATTGTATTTCAGCTGCACGAAGATAGCGATCGAAGAGCCAGTCCAAGAAGGTTTTCGCAAAATCAATGTCATCATTGATTTGCTTATAGAACTTGAAGTTTGAATCGATCATTTCCTGCACAACATCATTAACTACATTATTGAAGGCTAACTCAGCTGCTCACCGATACGTAATCCTTCCATTGGGATCTCAACTTTACAGCCAGCAGAACGCAATGGTTCCACCAGATATTCCCGATATTTCTTTCCAGCAAAGATCACAATATAATCGCCTGAATTCAACTTAGGTCGTAAGTCCTGCATTACTCTTAAAGACCAAGTTCGACGCTTGGATACTGGCATATTGTTTAAGGTTTCGTTATAGGGTTCAATGATAGTATTTGGTTCCACCAACCCATACTTAGCCGATAAGATACACTATTTTTCCGAGATGACTTCCGCATAGGCTGACGCCTTTTTGAACCAATCTGAGATATACGAATACCGTGCTTGCATGGATCTCGTATTTTTCTTGCTTACGCAGGCTACGAGCGCTATTGTTTTTACCATTTTCCCTTCAGTGGATTTCTAAATCCTTTTACTTATATCCGATCATATTAGGAACTTGCTACAGCTTTATTGATCGTTTCCATTAAGTCAAAAATATGAAGAAAATTCTGCCATATATCACTAACAATATTTTCCACCCATTCATCTGGTTGGTTATACATATTCATTAAAAAATCTGGTGAATATATCTCTTGGTCATAAAAGCCCCATTTGATAATATTTATATCTTCGTGGATCTCTTCCAATCCTAAAGAAATTAGCGTGCTAGTTAAGGTAGCCAATGCAGGATGCATGAAATTTGTAGGAGCTTCTGCCCATCTTACCCCCCCTCTAAGTCTATAATTCGTCTCAGATGATCCTTGTCCAAATCTCATGAATAGAAATGGAGTATCAGAATTCCTCTCACGGATAGGTAAGAACTCATTATAAGTCCAACCCGACTTATATGCTTTGGCACTAAGTTTAGTCTCATATTCCCAACTATTAGATAATCCAGAATCAACTACCCTTCCCATTATTTTTGAATTAAAAGTTTCCCAGAATAATGGGTGAAGAGTATCTTTTAATCTTTCTACATAATTTGCTACTTCCAAGGCTACGGCTAAATTCTCAGACTTCGTGATAAATTCGAATACAGTATCGTCGTGTAACATATAGACCTCCAATTAATGGATTGATAAAACAAAATTATTTAGTTATAACTTGAGAACGATATCCATATATTGTTGAATGGTTCCTAAAACGATGGGCGCTTTTATCTCCAATTGGGTTTTAAGGAGCCAAGAAAAAATATCTTGATGATATGAAAGCCGATAATATTTCTGATCAGCTGCCGTAAACGATCGTTTTCCTCGAATGGTTAAATAGATAAGGGCTTGATTTGGATATTCTAATTCGTGCGTTTTCATATATTCTAGATAGCGCTCAAGTTGGCGATCTCCTTCAGGTGCATCAATCTTATTTTCTATGACACATAGAACGCGAAGGGATGGATTGACTATTTGAATATCTAACCTACCCTCTTGAACACTCTCCTCTGTAGCTGCCTTCCAATGCTCTTGCTCTTCTTGAGAGAATTCAATGGGAAAATCATCAAGGTGAGATTTGCAGTATTCTAAAAAAGAGCGAAGGAACAAAGGTCCCTGACCGTGCCGGCCAGCTGGATTTAATAATTCAGCTAAAAACCTTGAATGTGTTCGTACTTCATCTCGAGTAACTCCAAGTAAACGAAAAATATTAAAACTTGGTGCCTTGAATCGGGCATCTTTTATGTTTTTCCTTTTGAACTGTTTATATTCCGAGAATAGACAATAGAAATCATTTTTTAGTGCTTCGGTTTCCTCAATCCGTTTCTTAATAACTGATTGCTTGTATTCGGTTAAGAAATTCTCTATTTGATGGATTGATATTGTGTTCATAAATTCATTTTTACCTATGAATACTATTGATATTTTTCAGATTTACAATTTACTTAATCCCTACTTCGAAGCCTAACTCTCGAAATACGCGGTTTATTTGGCTGCCTCCAATGAAGTAAGTGCTCGCGGTTTATTATTTCGCAATCTCACATCTGAAGGTCATCAAGAAATTCCGATGCTGGATCAACGCCCGTCACAAGCAAACGATCCCGCGCACGTGTGCATGCGACATACAGCAAGTGACGCTCAGTGTTGTAGACTTCCTCCAGATCAGAATCGTCGGTCACCGTTTCAATCCGTTCTTGTAGAGGAATGACCTCATCATCACAGGCCATAACAACAACCGCACGGAACTCAAGTCCTTTGGCAAGATGCATAGTGCAGATCGAAACATTTCCACTGGTCGTTTCAACGTTCTGGTCGAGCACCTTGTAGGGGAGCCCGGCAGCCTCAATCGCTCCACGGGCTCTTGAAATCTCAGCCTTTGACCGCACGAAGACACCGATTTCGTGTAGTTTCATATCCGCACTTAATAAAGCCGAGA
>Ga0209986_10003150_pt1 | contig 14609 bp, 30 predicted proteins | sample BlataG_FD_183168 | JGI IMG/M metagenome (GOLD analysis project Ga0209986, IMG submission 183168) | Deep subsurface microbial communities from Black Sea to uncover new lineages of life (NeLLi) - Black_00105 metaG (SPAdes) (version 2) | ecosystem: Environmental > Aquatic > Marine > Oceanic >...
TCACACTGACGTTCTCGGTCTTGTCGAACACTCCCCATTCTTCTATCCACGAGCCACCAAAAGGATACCAGTGATACGGTTCTCCCTTTGCAACCAGATGTCTCTGATGCGTAAAGATGTAATCAAAGATGCCCTCCAATCCCGCTGCTGTCTCGTAGATACCTTTGGAGAACTCTGGTGACTCGACAAGCATAGCCACCTTGATCTCGGCTGGTGCTCCTATCGCTTCACGAAGGCGCAGGTCGGTCCACACTTTGGTACGCGCTGGACCCGGCGAGCGGTCCCAGTGGAATGCGGTCGGCTGTTTGCCAAAGTTCTCACCCGCAAGGCCCAGCGCGTTGGAGTGGGAAAACGTAGAATCGACAATCTTAACCTTTGGTGTCATCAACCAATCCCTTTCGCTCCCATTTGTTAAGGAAGTTGGTATAATCGTTAGGTGTATCAAGGTCCTTGGTGTAGTCCTGAATGTAACATACTCGATCCATTAGCTTACTTTCAATCCTGCCACAACCAATCTGAAAATGGCAAAGAGCCTCGTAGAACATCCGCAGCGTTCCAGGCCCACCATCCTCGGCGTGCCGGATGGCTTTTATCAGATACTCCGCAACGGTCAAGATGCTGTACTGGTCAAAGCTGATAGCGTATATCTCGTACTCGTTCCCAAACACTCGGATAGGCTCTTGGCAAGCGTAGATGCGGTCCATCACCGTTCTGGAGTAAGCTGTGTCCCCAAGCAAAATAGTTGTGCGCTTTCTCCACAATCCAATCGTGGAGAACATCGTCTCGCACGTCCACCTTCTGTTAATCGGACGGTACGTCAGCGCATCCTTATACTCAAGCTCGTCTCTATGTGTAACGATGAATGGAATCTTGGCTCTGGCGCTCACCTGTCGCACAATACGGTGCAGAACCGGCTCGCCGCACACCGGAAGCAGTTGCTTGAACCGAACGGAATGATCCTTCTCCCACCTCGCCTGCTCACCTGCTGCCAAGATAAGGCTCGTCATCTCTGCTCCTCATACCCGCAGTGCGGACATTTCCAAATGGTGATGTAGACAACCTTCCCGTTCACATTCACAGCTTCTTGCCTATCAGGAACCATCTTCCCTTCCCCGCACTTCTTGCACTTCACACTGGCAACTCCTTCCACCAATCTGGAGACGTGATGTAATTTTGCTCCAACATCAATCCGTTAAGGTGTTCTGCCATCAGCTTTCCGTGGTTACGCCTGAAGTAGTTCTTCCAGTCGCCAACCACTCCCTTGCGCATTGAGTGGGGATATTTACTAGCCCATCTGTCGAACCGCTGGCGCTTATAGCTCCGCTCGATATGGTTGCCGCTGCACCGCACACCCGTTATCTCTTTGACAATCCGCCGCAGTTCTTCCTTCCATCTGGTATGCAGCAACTCGTACCTCGTCTTGATAGCACGGTCATCCTGCATCCATCCGCGCACAAAGTCCTTGTAAGCGCCTGCATTGTGATAGATGACTATGAAGTGTGGGTGAACCTGCCAATCCTTGCGCGTCATAGAATTGATAACGCGGGTCAAGCCAGCGTTGGATGGACTAACAACGTGACTCCAGTAGAACATAGCAGCTACAGCCACATCTCTTGGGTCACGCTGGATGAACACCATCTTGCCGTTGCCGTCCCACTCCTCGGAGCGTAGATGCGTCTTGCGAACAACGTAGTCACCGTCCCCCGTCTGGCAGAATTGATACTCCATCGGTGGGTCTGGAGATATGTTGGAATATGGAGAATCGAGCAGGTCGGATAGCAGCCTACCCAGCCAAGTTACTGACGATTTCGGATAACCGGAAGTCGCTACGTCGTTACTCATAGTTGAAGACACCCATCATTTCGCGGCAGTGGGAGACAAGCCGTTTCTCTTGTGCTGCGCCCATATATTCTCCCCATACACCAGCCTCACCCCTGCGCATATACTTCAATTGCATTGTGCGCAATCGTAGTGGGAAACTATCTAAGGTGAACTGTTTCCGCACATTGAACGATTGTCGGTGAACAGCATCCTTAACTCTACTCGTCATCACATCAGGAACGCCTAGTTGTATAAAAATATCAGCCAGCCGTGCTAATGTATTTTCAAGTAGATCTTCGTAGCTCATGAGAATAGCACGGTTGTTAGTCTGTTCCGTCCACCCTTTATAGAATGCGTTCCAGTCAGACCAACTTGGGCTTGGATCAAACTTGCCCCGCATCCTGGTGATAACATCATCCAGCGACCTCTCGAAGTAGAATGAGTGGGAAACAGCTACATCTCTCGGATCACGCACAAGCAATATAACAGGCTTGTCATAGTCTGGGAAGTTCTTCTTGAACGTTGGGAAGATCATATGCCCACGACGAATAATGTACTCCCCTGGTCTATCCTCTCCCTCCTTAACCACATCCTCTGCATTGCCAAGCACGCTATCGGTGGGGCAGTCCAACGCATCACCAAGCAGCCGTGCAAGCCACGTCGATCCAGAACGCGGATGCGCACAAATGTGGATACTCTCTCGCTGCATCAGAACCCTTTATTCCTGTCTGCCTTTAGCTTCGCTCTCACCGCATCAGTCATCGTCGTCGTCACGCCAAGACTCTCCACTTCTTTTGGTTGTAAACCCACCCATCATCCCATCTAGCTATGACCTTAGCTGGATTGCCAGCAACAATGACTCTGGGAGCAACCTCGCAGCTTCTAACCACTGAACCAATTGCTACCACAGCACCCTCACCGATGACACAGTTGTACAGCAACGCACCTGATCCAATCCACGCATGATTCTTGACAATCACAGGGCGATCACACACCTTACCAATATTGGTTTTGTTATTCGCGTCTACCCCCTGCTGGATTTCGTGAGAATAAGTAATCACGCAAACGAAAAAACCCCAGTGCGAGCCTTTATGAATTTCCAATGTCCCCCGACAATCAAGCCACGTATGCCGTATGTCAAAATAACTCAACGTGCGCCCAACAGTGGGGGGTAACTCACCCATAATGTGAGCGTTCATCGTTGTTCAAAACCCCCTTGCGCCCACCAGATAGCGATACTCAGGCTTGTATTGTGCTTGGAAATCCCACCAATTATACTTAGGAAGTCTGTCTTGAACCGACTTGAACCACTTGATGTTGTCCACCCCGTCCCAAGTCGGCTGATACGCAAACAGGTAGGAGTCAGCTTCCACCGCGCTAAGATACGCTTCCCGCACTTCTACCGGCGCTTCGCTGAATGAGAACAGTGCGACAAACAAATCCGTGTTGCCGGATTGTGGCGTACCGTAAACGTACTCGGCCTCAATGCCATGCTGAGAGAGGTAGTATTCTTGCAAAAGAAGGAACTCTGGGAAGTCGGTGAGTGAATAGACTCCTTTGAATCCCATTCTGTGAATGACGTGGCACATCGCACCGTACCCCCCGCCAAACTCAAACACGGAATCAAGTGAGCTTGGTGCGATCTTTGTTCTGTTAGCCCACTGCTGCAAGTGGTAACATTGATGCACCTTGTTCCCGCTTGTCCACTCGCAGTAAGACAGTCTCGGCGGGTCGCCCACGGTTGACTCGTGCAGCGCAGCACCCCATACCACAGATTTGTCTTTGAGCAGTGCGTCTAGTTCAAACTCTATGTATGGCGCTTCCCCAACGAACATTGTGGCGACGATAGTTGACCAGCGCAGAAACCGTTGCGCGTTGTTGCTTTTGACGTGCTCACGCAAAGAGACTCTGTGCTTGTCCCATATAGACTTGGGTTCAAGGGGAGGCAGTTTGTAGAAGGCGTTCTTGAGTTCGGTGACGTTCACTCAGCGTCTTCCTCTTCTGGCACTACGTCAACCTGAACCATATGTTGTCGGAAGAATTGAGACGGGATGATAACGGTGGATTCTTCTGACATCTTCGACTCAAGAACGCCATCCTCTCTAATTACCTCCCGAATGTCGTCCAAGACCTCAGCGTAGGTCCTTTCGGTCTTGCCGTTCAGCGCAAGATTGTTGTCCATATCTCCGTCTTTGAAGAACACGATTCTGTATTTCATTTGAAGTAGTCCTCAAACGCTTCAACGATGTAGTCAAGGTCGTCTGTTGTTAGTCCATTGTGGCAGCCCACATATAGACCCTGCTCATTCATCCACTTGGCTACGGGATAGTCGTCGGGATTCCAGAAGCCTGTGTAGCACGGCTGGTCCGTCAACCGCAGCATTTCACGGGTTTCGATTCCTCGCTCTTCTAAAAATGTTGCCAGAGTCCACTTGTCGCCCTCCCTAAGAATAAAGGGCCACATCATCCACGACGACGTTGTTCTCGGACGAATGCTAGGAAGTTGCAGCCAGTCTTTCAATGACGCTAGTTCATCTGTCAGATATGCAGCGTTGTACTGCCGCTGCTTAACCATCTCTTCCCAATCTGGCAGTTGCGCCAGTGCCAGTGCTGCTTCAAACTCGGTGATGCGGTACGAGTGTCCAATCGACTCGAACTTGAACCTACGCTCAACTACCTCCTTTAGCTCCAGCCTGTCCAGATGGTCGTCGTCATCAATGCTGATGTAGATGGCGTCCCTTCCGTGATTGACAAGTGAGCGCATCTTTACAGCGTAATCGGGGTTATCAGTAATAGCTATTCCCCCCACTCCGGCTGATATGATGTGCGCCACGTACATCGAGAAGCACCCAATAGCCCCCCACGATCCCACTGGAACGCCGTAGTGGGTAGCGAAGGCTGTTTCACACGAATCTTCCAGCACTTCCAAGTCGTGTGCGCGAGCAATCTCCATAATGGATGTCATATCGCACGGCATTCCAAACAAATGCACGGGGATTATCGCTCTGGTCTTGGGTGTAATCTTGTGCGCAATCTTCTCTGGGTCTATCCCGTAATAGTCGTGCTCCACATCAACCAGCACCGGCTTCATCTTGTTGTGCAAGACGATGTTGGCGGTAGCAACGAACGTCACGGCGGGGATAATAACCTCGTCGCCGTCATTCCACCTGTGCAGTTCTTTTAGAGCTTGGAGAGCCACCTGCAGGCTGGAAGTGCCAGAGTTGCTAAGGACTCCTAACCGGCGACTGTGTAACTTGGCGAACTGGTTCTCGAATGCACGACAATAAGGCCCGTATGACAGACGGCGCGTCTCAAGGATGTCATTGACGTACTCGCGCATCAAGTCTGTAACGATGAAGTCTCCAACGCCTATTTTGCGCACTTCTCACTCCTACAATCCAGCGAATGCTATGAAGACACGAAAAGCAACGCCTAACAGCGCAGAACCTAGAATAACCAGAACGACGAAAAGAAACACCCCGTAAATAGCTCTCTTACCCTTCTCCGCTCGGTCGCGCTCGGCTATGTTGCGTGACTCCTCAAGTATTGTTTCTATCGCCTTATCAAGATTCTTCTTTTCTGTCATTCCCACGGCTCCAGATAGCCCAACTCAGTCAACGCTTTCAAATCCGCATCGTTTACCATCTTCTTGAACGCAAGGGCTTGATCGTCTTCAAGTTTCGCGCTACTTCCGCCCCTCAACGCCAGACAATTCCGATACGGACATTGTCTCGAACCTAGCACAATCACGTCCTGGTTGTGGCTCAATCGCGTCGTTCCTTGCAACTCAACCTGATGCGCGTTCTCGCCGGGAATAAGCGTTGAAAGCAGATGTTCCCTTCTCCACATAGCAGGACTTAAGCTACAATGATACGGGCTTCCTGGCATCGACTTGATTAGGTCAATCCAACTTAGCGCAGCGTAGTCCACCATCCCGTGTGCGTACAGTCGGTCGGTCGTCAGATCAATCCGCGCCACGTACTCAAACTGTATCATATAATGGTAGAGCATTTCAAGTGCCCGTGTGTTCACCATCCTCATCGGCCACATATCTTCCAAGATCAACACGAACACCTCGTCAGGAACGTGGTGGTGCAGCAAGTGGATCACCGCATCACTCCACTTGTCCCACGGGTAGTCCTCCTGCTTGCCGACTGAGACGAACTTGAACTTCTCCGGCAGATCGAAGTCAGGTGGCGTAAACCCGCACACCACCACTTCCGGCATCGGCTTCCAATACTTCTCCATTAGCCACGCAAGAGGACGCAGAGCCGGTAAATATTTATCCGAGGTCGTCACCACAACTCTATACGGGGGTGCTGTCATTTCCAACTCCATCTGTAACCGCACATTTCGCATCGCGCTATTTGGGACGCTTCGTAGATGCGTATGCGTGTTGAACCGCAGCGCGGACAAGTTTTAGGCGGTCTTTGTTTCACGGTACCACTCCCACGTCTTTAGCAACCCTAGCTCCAACCACGTAAGATGTTCCCACCCCAACTCCCTATTCGCCTTGGACGCATCGGACCACCTCACATCATCCCCACTGTCAAACTTCCTCTCGAACCTAAACGTCTTGTCACTATCCATCACGTCCAGCATCATCTCCAACAAATCGCCAATCGACACACACGTATCAGCGTTCGTCCCTAGATTGTACGCTTCTCCCTTCCTCCCGTGTTCCGCCGCCGCCATCAACCCATCCGCTGCATCGTCCACATACAAAAACTCGCGCCTCTCCCACCCCGTCCCGTTCGCCACCACCTCATCCGTCTTCGGGTCAGCCGCCTTCGCCATCAATGCTGGAATGACGTGCGCTCTGTCATCGAAATAGTCTCTTGGTCCCATAAGATTCGTCGGTCGGACCACCACGGTATGCAAACCGGCTTCTCTGGCGTACCAATCGGCCATCAACTCACCACTTCTTTTCGCCATAGAATAGCCCAAATTAGCGGCACTAGGCATTCCTTTGAACCCGTTTTCTTCCTTGCAAGGGTTCAAATGTTCCGGAGAATAGACGCAGATGCTCGAAACCTGCAAGAAACGCTCTGTTTGGTACTCCGCAGCGATGCGAAGTGGCATCATCTGACACAGGACGTTACGAAAGAACATCTTGGCGTTATGAGATTGATTGAACTCTACCCCAGCCACTTCCGCAGCTAGATTGAACACCACGTCCTGATCCTTCAGTGCATCCCTGCACACACCCTCCCTCGAACAATCGCCAAAGGTGTATTTGGCACCAGCAAACTTGTTCTTACCCCGTGAGAAGTTGTCCAGCACCGAGACGTTAGCCCCAGAACGCAAAAGGCGCTCCACTAAGAAGCTCCCCAGAAATCCCGCCGCGCCCAGACAGAGCACCTGCTTCCCTTCCCAGTAATTAGCGCCCATCAGCATCCTCTTCCTTCTCCAACCAGTCGGTCAAGATCATCCGCACCAACTGCGACACTTTCAACCCGCGCTTCATTGATGCGTTTATCAGCTTCCCGTTCATCGTCTCCGTCATCCGCACCAACACTATCTTAACCAACAATTCAGCCATAATCTCTAACTCCCAATACCCGGTAATAGCTGCGTAGGACAGTTGAAGTAGGGGGCGTCGTCAGGCAACTTGAACGAAAATTGATATGTTTGCCCATTTCCACTCGCCACTAAATGTGCCCATCTACCAGATACAACCAGCTTCGCATAACTCAGAGGGGTTAGCCCAACCTTGAACCTGTCCCTGCTACTCCCCCCTCCAATATACGTGTAGACGAACTCTATCCGCGAGTCCGTAGACAACACCGCCAACGTGTCCCCATTAGAAAAGGCGACGGCATCTATCAACTCGCCGTCGCCTATTATAGCCAAGCCACCTTCCGCTTTCGTTACAAATGCTATCGCCATCCCAATCAACAACCCGAAGATGATACTGAAGACGAATCTGTATGCCTTCATTCCTTTTCCTCCACGCGGGCGATGGCGGACTGGGCGATCTTGCATTGCGTTTCAAGTACGCCAGCAATAGCGGTCAGCGGTGGAAGCGAATAAACACCTTCCAACAACGCCTTACACGCCTCAAGCAAGCCATCCCGCTGTTCGCGCAGCTTGATAAGCTCCTGCAAAAGATCGTAGCGGTTATCGAAACTCAACAAATTCATCTCAGTGCTCGCGTCCCTCGGCGCGTTTGATGGCGTCCCATAAATCCTTTGCCACGCTATGCTGTTCCCCAATGCGGGTTTCGACAAACATAACGGCCCGCTTGCACGCCTCAAGCAGTTCCGGCGCGGCGGCGATGAGATTGCCATTAGCATCCTTATCGCCAGCGAGGATATATTCACCCACAACGGCCAATGCGAAGATATTGCCCTCGCTATCTTTGCCTATAATGAAATCAGATATTGGCGCATCCCATTCCCACGGTCCCGGTGTGTGACTCATCTACTACGCCCCTGCCAAATACAACAGAACACCACCCAACGCCAGGAATATCCAGAACCACCTGAACCCTACCCGGTGACTCGGCGTGCTCGCATCCCACTGCTCCGGCGGACTGTGCTTCGGCGCTAACGTGGCAAACGCCGTCAAATCCCCCCCGTCAGTGTACTTTGGCCTCACCGCCCGGTCGTTGAACAAAGGTAAAGTCAATCCCGCCTTCTTCGTCGGCTCGTAATTCCCTCTGTGCGCTTGCCCGTTCCTCGCCATCTCTAACCTCCTTGCCAACTATTCGCCACGCTAACCACACATCATAATGGATCGTCGGCGTGACTATCGTTCCTTCTGGCGCGTCGTCCGGATGCTTTATCACCCACACGTCACAAGGAATCCTCGCTTCTATATCCGGCTCTCTGTATTCAGTCATAGTGTATACCATTGTATAACAGGCGAGGACGCAAGTCAAGTGGCATTACCGCCTCTAACCTTAAAAGAAGGGTCTCTCGTCACTCCCCTCGTACTTCTTTATGAACTCCCACATCGCTAACCGCCCCGCATCCTGTGGCCTCATCTTGATCCCCTTCGCCACTTCCAAAAACCTATCCTTCATCCCCTCATCCATCCGGATACTGTAGATGGCGTTCAATAACATCCTCGGCATCCGCTCTACCACTGCACTTTGTACCTGTTCCTCACTCATCATTCATTCCTAATTCTGCGGCGAATCTTCCAGCCCTCTATCTTGAATGGCAACCAATAAACATAATACCAAAACCTGAAGTTCCACTCCTTCTACAGTTCGGCCTTTAGATCGTCGAGCGTTGACAATTCGTCCTCTTCTGCTTCCCTTAGCTTGATCTGGCAATCCGCGAACGAGTATTCATCATTACAATGGCTGCATTCATTCACATACGGGGAAAAGACACATCTACACCGGGGACACTCCCATCCTGCTTGTACCGTGCGCGGGAACCACGTTCCAGTACTCCACCAATCGGTATCCACTGGCGTTACTGAGGTTATTTTATACATCTTTCGTGCAACTCTTTTCTGCGGCGTCCTCTTTTGCGATTGAGTTGATCAACACGATCACTTTCTGCTCGTCACTCATTACTCTATCCACCTCGCCGCTACCTGCTTCACATCTACCTTCCCACAAGTACCACATACCCGCGTCTTGAAATCCACTTCTATCGTTATGTGGAATACCCCCACTATTCGTATGTGCGTCTGGTGAAGCCCACACCACTCCCCCCACTCATGCGTATGTACAACCGCAAAGCTCTCCTTCCTCAACCTTCCCCTTATCCACTCTATCACTTGAGAGTCACACTCAGTACCTCTCACTTGATACTCTCCTCCCTAGATTAACGTTGCTGCCACAATAACCAGCACCAATAGCACTGCAGAGCGTCTGTAGTTTCGCTTCGCCTCTAGCTCCATCTTTACTCTTTCCACCACCTGCGCTAATTCTCTAAACTTTTCCGCCGTAAACCAACTCGCCTCATCTAACTTCCCGAATTGCTCTAATACGCGCTCTACTATCTGCTCGTGCTGCTTATGTCTCACTTGACACCGCCTCCCTTTTTCCATATACTGTAACTGCTCCTTTCTACGTGAACCAGTCGTCCCACCCCCCACCCATCCCTACCGACTGGTTCACACGCTGCCGCCCACACTCTGTCTTTTATATCATCATTGTGGACATTTGTAAACAACCAATCCCTGTGGTATAATTCCCCTATGGACGAAAAGTATGAAGTGATATGCGCTGACGTTATCGACTGGGCTTCTACCTACGACGGCCCCAAGTTCCACGCCATTCTCTGCGATCCCCCTTACGACTACGCTTTTATGGGCAAGAAGTGGGACGACGCTATTGCTATGCAACCTGACACCTGGCAAGCCCTCACCACCCACCTTCACCCTGGCGCGTTCATTGTGGCGTTCAGTGGAGCGCGAACGTATCACCGTCTTGCTTGCGCCCTCGAAGATGCTGGACTTATCATCCATTCAATGATCGGGTGGCTGTATGGGAGCGGGTTTCCAAAGTCAACGCGCATCAAAAACTCACCAGAGTTTGAAGGACACCGCTACGGCCTGCAGGCTCTCAAACCCGCCCTCGAACCTATCGCCGTCGCTCAAAAACCCTACGAGGGTAAACCCGTTCACTCCATCACCTCTACCGGCGCTGGCGCTCTCAATATCGACGCTGCTAGAGTCGAAACTACAGATAGACTAACGGCTGGCGGTACAATGCGCCCCAACAGCGGTGACGAGAGAACTGGCCCCGCACTTGGAATGTTTCAAGAGAACACACCTAATACCTTCTCCCAAAACCCCTCTGGTCGCTGGCCGCCCAACTTCGCCCTCTCTCATCACCCCGACTGCATCCAAACCGGTACTAAACAAGTCGCGTCTAGCACAGGTGGCGGTAAAGGCTTCACCCCTGCTACCATGGAAGAAGTTGGTTACGCTGACGGCCTCGAATCCGTCCCAGAATACCAGTGCGTCGAAGGGTGCCCCGTCCTCGCCCTCAACCAACAAGCTGGTACCCGTTCGTCTGGTAAAATGCAACCTAATCAACAACGCAAATCATCAAAAGGACTCGGTGGCTATCACGACGGTTTCCCTGATACCGCTACTGTCCAAGGAACTTATGGCGATACCGGCTCCGCCTCCCGCTTCTTCCCTAACTTCGACTACGCCCTCGAACGAATTGAATCCGCCAACCCCTTCCTCTATTGCCCTAAAGCATCCCGCAAAGAACGTGACGCCGGACTGAATGAAATGGACTTGTGCGATGTTCCCTATGTGACTATAGAGCAAACTACAAAGATACCAAAGACTTTGTAACCCACTACCCCGATGGACGCCCTCGCCCCGTTAATAAACTGCGTAACCCCCACCCCACCTGCAAACCTCTCGCCCTCAACCAGTGGCTTGCTACGTTACTTTTGCCACCACCTGAATATGCCCCCCGCCGTATCCTCATCCCCTTCTCCGGCGTTGCTTCCGAAATGATCGGCGCTTTCCTCGCTTCCTTTGACTCTATCACCGGCATAGAACTCTCCCAAGACTACTGCCCCTTCGCCTCCGCTCGCCTCCTCTGGTGGTCCAACCACATCCATACCTCCATGTTCCCCAACCCTAAGTCTATCCTCAAAAACGCCTGATCCCACACCCACTCGTTCTCGCGTTACCCTCACACCCACTCACATCGTCAATCGCGTACACCGGAAAACACCCAAAACTTTTTAACACTGCCGAGGAAATACCCCCACCCCACCGCCAACCCGCAGACGCAGCTTCTTAGCTTGTGTACACTAGAACACAGTAGAAATATTTTACCGTTGCCGTGGGGGTAGTTGCCTGCTCTCATGCGCGCGTGTGCATGTGCGCGGCGCGGGTGTGTGCGTGTGCGCGTGCGTGCAACGTGCTATGCGGTGCAACGTGCAATGCGCAAGGCAACGTGCAGTGCGTGCGGGGGCTATGGGAGCAATAGTGCGCCAGGCGACATCATGATCGATGTGGCCGAAGGCAAGGTAAACGGCAGCGGAGCCGATGAGGTGGGTCGGCTCCGCGTACGTTCTATTCTATTGTACTGTGTTGTGTTGCACTAGTCTTGTGCTATGGTATCCTCCTAATGATGCGAACTATACTCGCCTTGCGATAGAATAATCCCTCCGTTCCAAAGTCCTTTGTTTCTCTGGGTATCCATAACTTGCACGTAGAATGAGCCATCGACAAAATCAGGTGACAATTGCACCTCGATGGGATTACCATTCGATTGATTCTTTGCGCCTCTCACCTCACCCTGTATGCATCGTTTCAATGATGCGCCATAGTCAGTCTTGACGTTTTGAGTATAGCGGAGCAGGGTGTCATTGTTAGCAAACACAAGCTTGACATTAGGAGCGGTTTCTTTCTTCCACTCGCGCAATCTTTCAGGCGAATAGGCAAACCGCTTATATTCCATATGGCTGCACTGGAACATATGGAGATGGTAGTCAATCTTACGTCCTAACAAATGCGCTGGAAAAGTGTAGTAGGAAATGGCTCTTTCATTGTAGTGCCATAGTTGGATACCATCCTTGGCAACAGCAACAGCCCGCGAGACGTCTCCCCACATGACAGTGTCGTGCCAAGGCGTTTCTCCAATTGCCTGTGCTATGAATTGACGTATGTTGGTTTCACTATGAAGCATGGGTGATTCGGGATACTTTTCGTCATCCTTCTGTATTGTAAGTGTCATGACAATGCGATTGTCGTGAGAAACGCTCAATTCGAATTCTAGTCTAGTTACGTTCATGTCCATGTCAATCCTCCTATTGGATTATAGCTATAATCTCACTCAGGTGTAGAATGAGAAAGATTATGATACTAGTTAGGGCGATACGGATTATGCGCATTCTAGCACATCCTCATATACTTCTATGACTTTTCCCAGTGTCATATAATGAGGAAACGCGAAACCATAATCGCCAAACGTGATGTATTCATATTGTCGCTGGACATCTAAGTCGTCTGGACTTATATCATGCATTCTTTCATCAAGTATAGAATTGCGCAATTCTACGGATGCATATATCGCGTCTTCTATGTTCTCGTGATGCATCACGCAATCTGGCATAAAACAGCCTGGCGTACTTTGCATTACAATCCACATGATCAATCCTCCTATTATTTAACACGAGAACCAAAGCGCCATCGCGCAATGGTAATCCCACACGACATGATAGAAGCGCTTTTCGCAGCGACAGAATTACAAAACGCAACCGCGTCGTCGCGATCAGCAAACCGCCTTGACAGTGTAACACCGTCGATATAATCGCCAGCAATCAGCATGTGAATCTCATACATTGCAATCCTCCTATTGTGCTAGTCAATCGCGGATAATTGCCATAATCCTACCATAGAATGCTCTGCTTTTGGGTTACAGTTGTGTTACGGCATTGTAACCAAACTGTAACCATGTTTTGAGCAGTACTCTGCAAGGTAAAATGTCAAGTGTCACATCCAATGCTCAAATTGGCCTGGTCATGTGGCCTCTCACCCATGCACGATAGGTTGAAAATTCTACCGAGTGCGAGTGCGAAAAACCTACCGAGTGCCACCGAGTGCCGACATTCTACCGAGTGCGATAATTCCCGAGTGCCCGAGTGTCTACATCTGTCTAAACTGTACCGTTATATCCAAAAATGACTGACTGACCAATGATTGATTGACTGCTCATGACCGATTGTGAATTCATTCACCAGAACCTTAAAATCTGACTGACTGACTGAATTGCCTATTGACAAGTGTAGTATCAGTGGTACAATGTAGCCAGATTGAGCAACGGGATACAGGAGGTTAACCGTGTTAGAGCAACGTCAGATAAAAAAGATGGCACGACCTTTCAGTGACAAACAGATTATGAAGGAGGGACCGCTCAAGTCCCAGATGCGCGGTGGCGACTCGGCCTGGACAAACGGCGCTATCATCCTGTTTGACGCGCCGCCCGACCCGGAACTGACCGACACTGACCGGATCAAGGAGTGGGTTAGCTACTACGGCGATAAGCCGAGTGTTCGAGTGTTCCCAGTTGCTATCGCCAAGTTGACCGTTGACCCCAGCAAGCCCGCAGGAGCACTGGCCTACCCGGTGATTGAGTTCTCCGATGGCAACGGCACGACTGCCTACGCTAACGGGCGCTATGTTTCAAGTGTGCTCAAACGGGTAAAGGGTAAGAACCGAGTGGCCTGGACGTATATCGCCGGTGCCGATGCGCTAGTGGGGTGTCGGGAAGATGGCGAGCGGTTGGGGGTTATTATGCGAATTGATCTTAAAAAGGACTTTGACTCCGATGCGGAGTGGCGCCTATCCAACCGTGACTTGCCCGGTGACTGACTTGGCATTGTTAGCAGTGGCGTGGGTGGTGGGGCAGTGTCTCACCGCCCACGCTCTGACCCACCGAAGGAGAGTTGACCGATGCACAGATCGCAAATACCAGATCGAATAGAGCAATTGATCGAGAAGATAGGATTATCCCAAGACGACTTGCCACCTTTGCTGGTAGCTGACCTCAAGGTAATGCCCGACGATTCGCTTTATGTCTTTGAGGGCGAGTTGGTTGGTTGGGACAAATGGCGTATTCAGCTTGAGCACCTAGAGTGTCTAGCCGACAGGCTACAGGAGAGTTGACCGATGACTGACCGATGCCCAGAGTGCCACGAGTGCAAGGAACTGCTGCCTCTCCCAGCGTGTGAGGGAGTGGCGTGTGAGGAGTGCTTAACCGAGCATCTAACCGAGTGCTATGACTGCGCCGCCGAGATGCGTCACCAAGAGTGGCTGGCGTACTTCTCTGCGTGCTGACGACCGCAGGGTCAG
>Ga0209986_10003151_pt1 | contig 14605 bp, 12 predicted proteins | sample BlataG_FD_183168 | JGI IMG/M metagenome (GOLD analysis project Ga0209986, IMG submission 183168) | Deep subsurface microbial communities from Black Sea to uncover new lineages of life (NeLLi) - Black_00105 metaG (SPAdes) (version 2) | ecosystem: Environmental > Aquatic > Marine > Oceanic >...
CCGAAACGAGCCTTGTCCGCGTCAGCTTGGATCAGGAGCTTTCCGATGGAGAAACAGTTGAAATCGTGGCTTCTTACGACGGCATATTTTATATGCCCTCTGATTTTGATCCCAAGGAGAGGCGATACAACAGAGCCTTTTCCTCCGTAACCAAGGAAGCAGCATGGCTTCGCCCAGTCCAGCTCTGGTATCCCTACATCGCTAATAAGTCTATGCCGCTGACTATAAGGGCCAAAGTACCTTCAGATTGGACAGTTATCACCAACGGAGAATTGGAGAGTACCGCCGAAGAGAATGGAAAGAAGATTTTCATCTTTCAAGAAGGAGAGATCTCCAGTTTAGACATTTTCCTGTTCGCAGCTTCATATATTTCAAAAAGCAAAACGATCGGTGATTTTCATATAACGGCTTACTTCTTCCCTCATCACAGAAACTTTCTTGATCCCTACATCGAGAAAACTGAGGAAATCCTCAGTTTTTACACTCAAAAATTTGGCGCACCTGACGCAGAAAAATTTAATATTATTGAAATCGGAATGAGCTATGGCACTGGCACCGGTGCTCCTTTTGGATACGGCATTTCTTCCCATTTAATTAACCTAGATTTTCCCCTGATTCCCCATGAGATCGCGCATCTCTGGTGGGGTGAGACCGTCTCATACAACCTGGGCGAGGACACATGGCTTCATGAAGGGCTGGCCACTTTTTCTGACTATTGTTACAGGTCTGAAAAAGCTGCTGATAAAAAAGCCAAGAGAGAAGTGTTATTCGGATTGCTTAATAAAGCTATTCCTATCGGCAATCCAAAGACTCTTTCTATCCTTGAAGGGGGTGCGAAACATGCTGAAGGGTTTCTCGTTTATGAGAGAGCTGCTTTTGTGGTTCATACCCTAAAACATATCCTTGGAGAAGAGTTATTCCTTAAAGCTTTAAGGAGTTATATCGAAGCTTTTAGAAGCAAAAAAGCAGATACAGCCGATTTTATCCGGATCGTCAATTCAGTTTCTCAGAGAGATCTGAATTGGTTTTTTGATTTTTATCTCCGCGGAGGGAGGCTCCCTCGCTATCGAGTAAAATCCATAAATATCGGGGGCAAGGTGAGGGGGACTCTCTACCAAGAGAACGTACCCAAGAATTTTAGAATGCCGCTCACCCTCGAGTTCCTAACTAACAAAAGGTCCTTTAGAAGAGAGGTCGAGGTAAAAGGAAGTAAAAAGAAATTTTACTTTGACCTTGAAAAAGGAGAAGTTGTTTCACGGGTTACGATCGATCCTGACTTTGATGTCTTAGGTGTAAGCGATATCCTCGAATACAGATGGGAAGCAAGATCCTTGCGGTTAGAGGCCTCCGAGGAAAAAAATTTCCGCCAACTTGAACCTCTCCTTTTTTCCCTGTCAGAAAAAAATCCAGATAATGCCCACATTTTGCACGAGGTGGGTCAGTTTTATTTTGCTCAACAAGAGTGGGATAAAGGCATTGAAATTTATCAAAAAATCCTGAGCCTTGAGCCAGATGATTTTACCTTTATAGCTCTGGCCAATATTGCCGCAGCCTATGAGTTAATGGGTGATAAGAAGATGCAAAGACTTTATTTAGAAAAAGCTCTGGCTAAAGGATCCAGCATGTACTCCATCATCCGCAGCTTGATGGATAAGCTGGAAAAACTTAAAGATATTACATAGTTGGAGTTAATATCACCCTGCTTTTATCTATCTCTCTTTTAGAAACTCCAGAGTATCTCTATATAGATAAAAAGAGCAGTCGTTTCCCCTATATGGAGGAAAACCACTTCTTATTACTTTTTCATCATAGGGATTTTTATTCCCTCTTTCCTGGCAAACTTAATCGCTTCTTCGTATCCTGCATCAGCATGGCGGGCCACACCCAGGCCGGGATCGACTGTCAGAACCCTTTCCAGCCGCTTCTCCGTGGAATCCTGACCGTCGGCCACGATGACCATCCCACCATGGATGGAAAGACCGATGCCCACTCCCCCTCCATGATGCACGGAAACCCAGGAAGCGCCGCTAACTGCGTTTAAAAGCGCGTTGAGAATCGGCCAATCGGCAATAGCGTCTGAACCATCCTTCATGCCTTCTGTCTCTCTGTTCGGGGAAGCTACCGAACCTGCATCCAGATGATCCCTGCCGATAACAATGGGGGCACTTATTTTCCCTTTTTTCACCAGATGATTAATAACAGCACCAAAACGAGCTCTTTCTCCGTAGCCGAGCCAGCAAATCCGCGAGGGTAGCCCCTGAAATTTCACCTGCTTTTGAGCTTTCCTTATCCACCTCTCCAGGGCTTTATCTTCTGGAAATTCCTTAAGTACAGCTTCGTCAGTCACATAGATATCCTCTGGTTTCCCAGAGAGAGCCGCCCACCGGAATGGACCTTTGCCAGAGCAAAAAAGAGGCCGGATGTATTCAGGAACAAAACCGGGAATGTCAAAAGCATTTACTGCCCCTGCCTTGTAAGCCTGGCCACGAATATTGTTTCCATAATCAAAGGTTTTGGCTCCTCTTTTCTGGAGCTCAAGCATGGCATCGACATGAACGGCCATGGAGTCGTAAGCTCTTTTTATATAATCTTCAGGTTTCTCTCTACGAAGTCTAAGCGCTTCTTCATAAGGCATTCCATGGGGAACATAACCGTTCAGCTCATCGTGGGCAGAAGTCTGGTCAGTCAAAGCATCAGGAACTATTCCCCGCTTGACAAATTCAGGGAGGACATCTGCAGCATTGCCAAGAAGGGCTATGGACAGCGCTTCTCCCTTTTTCTTAGCATCAAAAGCAAGTTCCAAAGCCTCATCTAAATCAGTAACCATGGTATCGACATACTTTGTATCCAGCCGCCTCTTTATTCTTTGTCTATCGACCTCAGCGATTATGGCCACTCCTTCATTCATGGTCACAGCCAAAGGCTGGGCACCTCCCATGCCACCCAGGCCTGCTGTTAAGACTAATTTTCCTTTGAGAGAGCCGCCGAAATGCGCCCGGGCAACAGAGGCCAGGGTTTCGAATGTTCCCTGGAGAATTCCCTGGGTGCCGATGTATATCCAGCTGCCTGCTGTCATCTGGCCAAACATGGTCAGTCCCTTGGCTTCCAGTCTTCGGAATTCATCCCAGGTTGCCCACTTAGGCACAATCAGAGCATTGGCAATCAATACTCGAGGAGCTTCAGGATGAGTCTTGAATACTGCCACTGGTTTTCCGGACTGGACGATTAAAGTTTCATCATTTTCAAGTGTCTTTAAGCTCTCAACAATTGCCCAAAAACTCTCCCAGTTTCGAGCAGCTTTGCCTGTTCCTCCGTAGACAATGAGTTCCTCTGGTTTTTCAGCAACGTCAGGATCCAGGTTATTCATCAGCATCCTGAGAGCACCTTCCTGGGACCAGCCTTTTGTTTGAAGTTTAGTTCCTCGGGGAGCTCTTATTTCCTTGTAAACATAATCTTTTTGTATGGTCATTGTTGCCTCCTCATGATTTGGCCCGGATTCTAAGAATCTTCCTATTTTTCATAATGTGGGCTTGATAAATCAAGCCCCTACAAGAACAAATCAAACCTTTATGCGCTTATTCAGGGTGGGCTTGATAAATCAAGCCCCTACATTATTTGAATATACCATAAAGACCATGGTGGGGTCAGGTCTTGCTTTTTGCTTTTCTCAAAAATCTCATACAAACGCTTTAAAATTTCATTGCAAGGATGAAAACGACATAGATATTTCCTATCCTCAGTATAAGATTCTGCCACGCTCCTCTTCCCATTTATAAAAAGAGCTGGATCGTACGCAATATAATGCATTAGTATAAATGGCGTTTGTATGAGTAAAGGCAAAAAGCAAGACCTGACCCCAAGCGAGGATGGAACCCCCCATTATTCTATATATTGAGTCTTAAACTTTATTATTTATTTTTTTATTAAAATTCAAGCCCTAATTCATCAATTAACGACTTTAAATAATCAACCAGAACAGATATCCGAGCATAAAAATCATTTTTAAGCTTTGCTGCATATTCATTAAAAAGGCTAAAATCGGTCTTTTTGCTCCAATTTTGCATACTTAACTTCTCAAGAATCTCTTTGAGAACATCCATATTCATAACCCCTATGGTATATTCGGGAAGCGTGCTGGATTCTTTTTCTAACATTCTGGTACCTGCCAAAATAACTCCTCTCAGGGCTTCTTGACTTCTTATAATCTCCTGTTTGACAAAAAATTGATCTATAGGGGATTCTGTCTTGGAGAGTTTTTTGTAAAGCTTTTCTGCCTCTTCTAAGCGACTACAGACGGCAGAGACAATACACTCACTGTCCAAGATTTTCTTATCATCATTCTCGTAATAAACGACCTCAGCTTCCTCCTCGGGTTCAGCCTTCTTGTACTTTTCCAGAATTTCCAAAGCATCAGAGGCACGCCTTTTTGGAAATCCACTGACATCATCTGCTTCGCCGCCTGCGCCTCGTTTTTCCTCCTGCCCAGCCTCCTTCTCTAATTTCTCCCTGGGCTTTATCTTAATCGTCGCATCCAAAGCGTCTAAGGGGCTGATTTCCTCCTCAGGAGCCTCCTCACCAGCAACCGGAGCTTCCTCTGCTTTAGCTTCCTCGATGCCCGGCTCATCCTTTTCTTCCGGCACAGGCTCCATCTCCACTTCCTCTCCGGGCTTCATCTTAATCGTCTTATCCATCGCTTCTAAGAGACTGATTTCCTCCTCTGGCTCCTCATCACCAACCGGAGCTTCCTCTGCTTTCACTTCCTCGATGCCCGGCTCATCCTTTTCTTCCGGCACAGGCTCCATCTCCACTTCCTCTCCGGGCTTCATCTTAATCGTCATATCCATCGCCTCTAAAGGACTGATTTCCTCTTCTGGCTCCTCATCACCAACCGGAGCTTCCTCTGCTTTCGCTTCCTCGATGCCCGGCTCCTCCTTTTCTTCCGGCACAGGCTCCATCTCCACTTCCTCTCCGGGCTTCATCTTAATTGTCTCATCCACCGCTTCTAAAGGACTGATTTCCTCCTCAGGCACTTCCTCAACAGGTTCTTCAGGAGCATCTTCTTCCTCAACTTTTTCTTCTTTCTCTTCTTCAAATCCTCCAGGTTCGATTTCCCCTGGCCTCCTCAACATCTCTTTGATTTCTTTCGCCTTTGAGAGTAATTGCTCAAAATTCACACCCTCTTCCTCAGATTTCTCGCCTTCAGGAACCGTAGTTTTTTCTTCGAGGTCTTTTTCTAATGATTCTACTTTTTCTTCAGCTTTATGGTAGAGTTCCTCAAGCATCTTACTCAAATCATCCATTTTCTCGAGCCCTTCTAGAGTTTTTCCTGTCAACTCCTTTATTTCTGTCTGGAAATCGATGGCCCTTTTGAGGTTTTCTTTTATCTTACTCTTAAGATCTGCTCTCTTGTCCTCCTCATCATCCTTCTTATCTTCAGTCTCTTCGGTTATCTCTGGTGACTCTTTTCGATTGTCTTTCTCTTTCGGCATCTTGGTACTCCTTCGCTTTTTTGGTATTTTAAACTCGACTAACAAAACTGTCAAGTCATACTTCTTCTCTCAAGGATATAATATAGACTACACATCCTTAACCTGATTTATCCAGGTGAATTATTCTCCATAATAATATTCACAAACTCGAAAGATGAATTCCATAGCCTTTAGAGATAATTCTTGAGGGTATTTTCCCCCCTATTTTCTCACCCAAAAAGCCAAATCGACTAACCTTAAAGGATGATTTCAAAAAAAGCCCACATAAGGCAACGATGATCTTTGGCGAAGCGATAATCTTCGGCAAAACGGAAATTTTAAACCTACCCCCTCGATCAGGCCAGCAATACTTTCGGAAACACACTCTAGGTTTTCCCCATTGCCACTCTTGAAATCCCGTTAAGGTCTTTAAAAAAATTCACTTTTTCCCAAACAGCACCGGAATCAAAAAATGACAGGACTTTGTCTCTCTGACCAATCCCGATTTCTACGAGAAGACAGCCACCAGGCTTTAAATAAGGAGGTGCTCCCTGGATTAATTTATTAATTACCTCCAATCCGCTCTTTCCTGCCACCAAGGCACTCTTTGGCTCATGCTCTCTTATCTCAACGTCGAGTTTCGGCCATTCTTCTTCTGAAACATAAGGAGGATTAGAAACGATAAAATCACATTTTCCTTCTAAGCGAAGTCTTTTCAAAACAGAAAATAAACTTCCTCTTGAAAAAATTATATTGGAAATTTTCTGTCGAGAAGCGTTTAATTTTGCCAGCTTCAAGGCTTTCATCGCCGTATCTGTAGCCACAATTCGCGCCTGAGGAAGCTCCTTTGCCAGGGAAACTGCTATGTTTCCGCATCCTGTTCCTATATCCACGATTGTCTCATTTTCCCTCGATGACAATTCTAACACTTTCTCCACAATCAATTCTGTTTCTGGACGGGGGATTAAGATTCCAGGGGAAATCGTGAATGGGATCGACCAGAACTCCTTTACACCTGTTATGTATGCAAGCGGAGTCCCCATCAGGCGTTTCGAGACCAGTTTATAAAATCGTCTTTCCTCGGCTCTCGAGAGGTTATTTTCGGGGAAAGAATAGAATTGTTTTTCTTGTATTGAGGTACACTCAAGAAGAAGAAGCTTTGCCTCAAGATCCGGATTGCGCAAGTCTTTTAAAAGAGATCTTCCTCTTGAAAATAGCTCTTGGAGGGTACTCAACGAATACTCGTTTTAGGCAGAGGGATTTATTCTCTTTTCCATCATTTGCGTCTGGTAATGCAGGGTTACGGAATTTATGAACTCATCTAAACTTCCGTCGAGAACATCCTCTAATTTATGGAGAGTAAGATTCATGCGATGATCTGTGATCCTTGATTGAGGAAAGTTATAGGTTCTTATCTTCTCACTCCTCTCACCTGTCCCAATTTGAGATTTTCTATCCTTAGCAATCTTTGCTTGTTGTTTCCTCTGGGCAATATCCATCAGCCGTGACCGTAAAATCCGTAAGACCTTTTCCTTATTGCGATGCTGAGATTTTTCATCCTGACAGGTTACGACCAATCCTGATGGCTTGTGAGTTACTCGAATGGCAGTGTAGTTGCGATTCACACTCTGGCCCCCGGGTCCAGAAGAACCAAAGGCTTCAAGCCTCAAATCCTTCGGGTCCAACTTTACATCTACCTCATTAGCTTCGGCGAGAACGGCAACTGTAATAGTTGAAGTATGGATTCTTCCGCTGGATTCGGTTTGGGGCACTCTCTGCACGCGATGAACTCCACTTTCATACTTAAGCCGAGAATAGACTCTCTCCCCACGGATATTAACGATAATCTCTTTAAGACCCCCGATGGGAGAAAAACTTGTGCTCATGACTTCAGCCTTCCAGCCCTTTTTTTCTGCAAAACGAGAGTACATCCGGAATAAATCCTGAGCAAAAAGCGAAGCTTCATCTCCACCAGCACCCGCCCTTATTTCCAGAAATACATTTTTCTCATCATTGGGGTCTTTAGGAAGGAGCAAAATCCTAAGCTCTTCCTTAATTTTTTCTTCTTCTTGCCCCAATTCTTTAAGCTCATCCTCTGCAAGTTTCTTTAAATCTGAATCAGATTGAGGATCGGCCAGGATTTCTTCTGATTCCTTGATATCATTTTTTATTTTTTCGTAATCTTTATATTTTTTTACTAAAGGTTCTAAATCTGCCCGTTCCTTGGCGACTTTTTTGACTTTTTGAGAATTGGAAACTAAGGCTGGATCAGATAAAGAGAGGGTGAGTTGGCGGTATTTTTCCTTGATTTCTTCCAGTTTTTGAAACATTTGGGTTATTTACCGAGCTTAATATCGCCATATTTCTTCTTGAATTTTTCTACTCGTCCGGCGCTGTCAATAAATTTCTGTTTGCCGGTGAAAAAAGGATGACATTGGGAGCATATTTCTACCCTGATCTCTTTTTTGGTAGAACGCGTGGTAAATGTATTGCCGCAGGCACAGCTTATAGTGCATTCAACGTATTCGGGATGAATATCTTTTTTCATCTTGGCCTCTCTCTATAAATGGGGCCAGGCCCCATTTTTTATTCTCTCTTTGTTTACAGGGTAATTATACCAAAGTAAGGAGGAAATAGTAAAGAATATTATAGGTCCTTGTATTTCCAGCCCTTCTCGCTAATTTTTTTCTTATAGCACTTCCAATCAATCTCAAAACTTAATTGTGCCTGGCTTTCTTTAACCTTTTCTTTATATGCTTTCGAGTCAAAATAATTATTCAAAGCCTTGTTTAAAGGGAAAATCTGTTCTTCTGCTTTCCACTCATATTTTCTCCCTTTTTTATCCTTCATGCAATCGAAATAGACAATCCAGGCCAGCTTTTTAAACGAAACGTCAGGGAAAGTTGCTCTAATAGCCAGAACCTCTCCCAGTTTTCCAGGATTGAGGAAATGGAAATAGCGAGAAAAAAGCAGAGCATTATGGAAATAATTAGGAAAAGCAAGAACACCATCTTTTCTCGAGAGCCGAGCCAGGTAAACAAAAATATCAAATACCTTTTTGCCCAGATTAAGGCCCGGATGCGACTGGCCAGGAAGAGGCGATTTTTCCAGAGAGAAATTCAGGAGAGGATTCTGAAGTGTGAGCCAATCCAGTATTAAAAACTTATATTCAGAGAGGGGAAAATATGCAGCAATTTTTTTCTTAGGATAAAATACCTCTTCTTTTACCTTCAAATCAACAATCATTTTTTCAGGTTTCTTTTTTTGATAAAAAATTTGAACCCTCTGGAGAGGAAATTCTGACGAATCAAGATCAAATTCCAACGGCCACAATTTTCTTTTTTGAGCTTCTTTGAAAAAGCTTTTCTTGTTCAGGACCGCTATTACCTCATTCAAGGTATATCTACCCAAAAATAATGAAGTTCCCCTCTTTCCCTCTATAGTAGAGAAAATCTCTTCCTCTTCGAATAGAGGACTCTCACGCCAGAAAGCAGATTTTTTAGGCCGCGGTTTTTTCATCTTTAATAAGTCGCCCGAAATTTAAGTCTGAAATTTTAGCCCTTTTTTCAGGCGAGATCAATCCGGGCATTATACGTAGATGGAAATCGTGTCATCACCAATAGTAACTCGCCTTTTGAGCTTGAAATATTTTGCCTCAAACTTTGTCTTGAAATGATGACGAAGGATGATCTTTCCTCCAGGCTTGAGGACTTCCCTTTTCTTTATTACTTTTAGGGGGTTTCTTTCATCCAAATACTTATAGGGAGGGTCAAGAAAAATGACGTCAAATTTCTTTTCCTCATTAGCCAATTGAATAACAGCGCGATTAAAGTCTTTTCGAATAATCCAGGCTCTCGCCTCAGCTTCACATTTCGCTAAATTGGCTTTTATCACTTTAATAGCTGGATAATAATCATCGATAAAAACCGCATTTTCAGCCCCCCTACTTAATGCTTCTATTCCAACAGAGCCAGTACCTGCAAAACCATCAAGAAAAACACTGCCTCTTACATCTTCTTGAATGATACTGAACAGCGCTTCCTTGAGTTTATCAGGCATAGGGCGGACGAGCGAGCTCGGCACCCTTTTAAGCCGCTTCCCCTTATAAATTCCGCTTATTACCCTTATCATAGTTCCTTTTTCCTTTTAATAGTCCGGGTTGGGAAACAAACCCTGCTCCTTTACTGATTACATTTTGCAGATTTCCACAATTCCCTTTGCTCTTGGAGCTTCGGAAATTCAGTTCTCCATCAATAATAAAAAGTAGCTTTGTGGCGATTAGTCTTGATATCTTTTATCCCATAAGGAAGCTCATGCCAGTCATTCATGCTTGAGGCTTCCATATCTTTTATTTTGGAGGCAATTTTCAAGATTACATCTAAAATCGTCGGCTTTACGCGCTGGTCTTCGAGAAAAAGGTCTTTTATATTAAGCCTGGCTTTCCCCTTTTTCACTTCAAGCTTTCCTCCAAAAAACAGAGTCATCTGCGGGCGAATGAATTCTGGAATTTTCTGTCCTCTTAGGTCTATTAGAACCTTGCCCTCAATCTTGTTACTCTTGAATAATTTAAGCCGGAGCTCTTTCATTATTTCTTCTTTTTCTGTTTCTATCCGGTAGGCAATGTATGAATTCAGCTCTTTTTCGGTTATAACAATTTTTTTAAGAGAGTCTTTGTCTTCCCTGGATTGTTCGCTCTCCATTTTGTCAATTGCCTCTAAGACCTTCCTGGCCTCAGGAAGAGAATAATTCTGGATCCCAGAAGATAAGATTGAAAAAGAAAGCAAGAGAAAGACAAAAACAGTTTTTCTAGTAAACAACGTCCTGAATTTCATTTCATCTAAATGCTAACAAATTGGACAAGAAATTGCTACATGCGTGGGGATGCGTGGGTTAATTGCATGGAATCAGACTTTAAGAGCTTTAGCAATTTAGATGTGTCCTTCTACAAGAATCAAAATGAAAGTTCTTGAAAAGTACAATTCCTTTTGACTTTTCGAATAAATATGATAAGCTCTTTGAGGATTCTCCAGATCAAAATGAGTTTTATTTTCTTTAATAGCAGCTACTTAATATAAACAAAGAGAAGCTATGAAAACCTATTGCCCGCAGAAACAACAATTTTAAAGTTACGAAAAAGCCGGCGCTTTGAGTGAGAGCAGCTTCTAAATAGAGAAAAAATGGAGGCATGAATGGTATTTAAGGGGATCGATAGAAGGGCATGTAAACGGATAAAAATCGAGGGAGCAACAGTTACTTACAAGGAGGGTAGGTTTTTCTTTTCTAAAAAGCAGTATGTTGAAGAATTCTACCCTGTTGTCGAGATCAGCCGGGGCGGAGTTCGGTTTCTGGGAAAGAAACTTTTCACAATCTCCAGCAAAGTTTCAATAAAAATATCTATTCCTGAAGAATCTTCTCCCTTAATTCTCAAGGGACGAATAAGATGGACATCCTTAAATCCTGCGATGAGTTATAAATATCAAATCGGGATTCAATTTGACCCTTTTGCATGGAAAAAAGGGTGTAATCATCCAGAAGTCCTGGAGAAAATAATGAAATTAGAGCAAAAATTCATAACCAATAAAAAATCTGTCAACCATTAATAAGCCTCGTTACCAGTAATAAACCTGTTCTTCATTAATAATCTTTGCCACCTGTAATAAACCTATTCTTCCCTAATAGTCTTTGTCACCAGGTTAAGTGATTATATGTCATTGCAAGGAACGCAGCGACGCGGCAATCTCATAAAAAAGGTTGAGATTGCCACGCTACGCTCGCAATGACATATTCCATGAAATTGCTTCTACATAGTTGACAGGCAACCAGAGGTAACCTATACTTATTAGTTAAAAAAGGAACAAATCATAAGTTTACATTTCAATTTTATCCAGGCATTAAATGACCCAGATAGAACAAGCAAGAAAAGGTAATATCACACCATCTCTAAAAAAAGTAGCTGCTGAGGAAGGAATTGCTCCTGAAAAGCTACTCAATTTAGTCGCCCAGGGAAAAGTCGTCATCCCTCACAACCCAAACCGCACCTCTATTCATCCTGTGGGCATTGGCCAGAAACTCAGCACAAAAGTTAACGTCAACATCGGAACTTCTATGGACTTTCCTCAGGAAGAAAACGAGCTGAAAAAAGTCGAGATCTCCTTAAAATATGGCACTGATACGCTTATGGATCTGAGTACAGGTGGTAATATTACGAAAATCCGCAGGATGATCCTCAAAAAAGCCCTGATTCCATTAGGCACAGTGCCTGTCTACCAGGCAGCCATCGAGGCCATTGAGCAGCGGAATTCTATCGTCAACATGACTGAAGACGACCTATTTTCGGCCATCGAGATCCAGGCCAAAGAGGGTGTAGATTTCATGACACTCCATGCCGCGCTGACATCAAAAGGCATAGAAAGATTGAAGAAACAGGGACGGGTTGGTGATATTGTCTCTCGAGGCGGAGCCTTTCATGTGGCCTGGATGCTCCACAACCAGAAGGAAAATCCTCTGTATGTCCATTTCGACCGGCTGCTTGAAATTGCTCATAAATACGACATAACCCTAAGCCTGGGAGATGGACTCAGACCCGGTTCCGTTCTGGATGCCACTGATCGGCCTCAGTTAGAAGAACTCTTAACTATGGGTGAACTGGTTAAGAGAGCATGGGAACAAAACGTCCAGGTCATGGTGGAAGGGCCAGGACATATCCCTCTCGACCAAGTTGAGATGAACATAAAACTCCAGAAGCGTGTCTGCCACGAAGCGCCATTCTATGTTTTAGGTCCTCTGGTCACGGATATAGCCCCGGGCTACGATCATATAGTCTCAGCCATAGGGGGAGCTATAGCTGCTGCGGCTGGAGCAGATTTCCTCTGTTATGTCACGCCTTCCGAGCACCTCGGCCTCCCATCAGTCGACGATGTAAGGGTTGGCCTCATCGCCTCAAAGATTGCTGCCCATGCAGCTGATATCGTTAAGGGTGTCAAGGGCGCTCTGGATAGAGATTTAAAAATATCTGAAGCCCGAAAAAACCTCGACTGGACAGAGCAGCAGAAACATGCCTTAGACCCCCATAAATTCCAGGACATAAGAAAGAAAAGAAAGTCAAAATCTACGGCCTGTTCCATGTGTGGTGAATTCTGTGCTCTGAAGATTGTGAGCGAATTTCTCAACTCTGAAAAGGAAGAGGCCGATGACCTCTGCTTCTAATAAACTTCTTTTTGGCACAGCAGGAGTGCCTTTATCAGCTTCTCCATCCTCCACTTTAGCCGGTATTGGGAAAATTGCCCAACTGGGCCTTGAATGCCTGGAAATCGAGTTTGTCAAAGGCGTGAAGATGGGAACTGACTTGGCTCAGAAGATAAAAAAAGAAGCAAAAGCACTCAATGTGGCCCTCAGTGTTCACGCTCCTTATTATATAAACTTGAATTCGGCCGAGGAAGGAAAAAGGCTGGCAAGTCAGGAAAGACTCTTGAGCTCAGCCAGGATGGCCGAGATTTGTGGCGCTAAGAGTGTTGTCTTTCACGCTGGCTACTATGGAGGAGTTGGACCTGGAAAAGCCTCTCAAACCATCAAGGAAGGATTGAAGGAGGTTGTTTCCATTTTAAAATCAGATAGAACTCCGGTTATGCTCAGGCCGGAAACATTGGGAAAAAGGACGCAGTTCGGCTCGCTCGAGGATATTCTTTATCTGAGCCGCGAGGTGGATGGAATCCTGCCCTGTGTCGACTTCTGCCATATCCATGCAAGGGAAGGAAAAGCAAACAGCTACAGTGAATTCCACCGAATCCTTAAAAAAATCGAAAAAAAGCTGGGAAGCAAGGCTATTAAAAACATGCACATTCATATATCTGGAGTTGATTACAACGATAAAGGAGAAAAGAAGCATTTGAACCTGAGAGATTCCGATTTCCGTTTTGATGACTGGATTCAAGCTTTGGAGAACTATGGAGTTGAAGGAACGATCATTTGTGAAAGTCCTAACTTAGAGCAGGATGCGCTGATGTTGAAGCAATTATATAAAGGATAAGGGAGGGATGAAAAATGCGAGAATATAAGTTATTGATTAAAGGGAAATGGGAAGTATCAAAAAGCAGGCAAGAAATTAAATCTCCTTATGATCAGAATGTTGTTGGTAAAGTCTATTTTGCCGAAAAAGATAAAACAGAAAAGGCTGTCTCCGCCGCCCATGAAGCCTTCTCAGAAACAAAAAAACTCTCAAGTCTGGAACGTGCTCATGTCCTGGAGAAAATATCTTCAGGAATTGAAAAAAGAAAGGAAGAACTGGCAAAGTCAATAACTCTCTCTAGTGGAAAAACAATCAAGGCATCCAGGACAGAGGTTGAAAGAGCAGCAAACACATTTAAAATCGCGTCTGAAGAAGCCAAGAGAATAGGTGGAGAAATCATTCCCCTTGACCTGAGTGCCCAAACAAAGGAGCGCTGGGGCTTAGTGAGACGCTTCCCTATCGGAGTAATCTCTGCCATTTCTCCCTTCAATTTCCCGCTTAATCTTGTCGCTCATAAAGTTGCGCCAGCCATCGCTTCGGGTAATACGGTTGTCTTAAGGCCTGCCTCCCAGGTGGCAATAACATCCATCCTTCTCGGTGAAATCATAAACGAGACAGATTATCCTCAAGGCGGAGTAAACATCGTTCCCTCTGGATATGAGGCAGCCGATATTCTCCTTACGGATGATAGGGTCAAAATGGTCACCTTCACTGGAAGCCCGGCTATTGGTTGGGAGCTTAAAAAGAAGGCCTACAAAAAAAAGGTGACGCTTGAACTTGGAGGGAATGCAGCCGTCGTCATAGAGCCTGATGCAAACCTGGATTTTGCCCTCCCCAGGATGATAATGGGTTCCTTTTCTTACTCCGGGCAAATCTGCATATCGATTCAGAGGATATTTCTCCACGAGAAAATCTATGATCGCTTCATGGCCGATTTCAGCCAAGCTACAAAAAAACTCAAAATGGGAAATCCCCTTGAGGAAGAGACGGATATCGGACCCATGATAACCCTTGATGCTGCAAAACAGACAGAGGAATGGGTCGAAGAGGCAGTTGAAAACGGCGCCCGCACCGTCCTGGGAGGAAAAAGAGATGGAGTTATGTTTGAGCCGACAATACTGGAAAACGTCAA